>RCNH01000123.1_pt1 | contig 36272 bp, 28 predicted proteins | sample 2041161 | NCBI WGS metagenome assembly RCNH01 (sample SAMN09708215, study PRJNA481090) | Feces metagenome, whole genome shotgun sequencing project. | biome: feces | host: Leptonychotes weddellii | place: Antarctica: Sion Island | collected 2010-03-01 | reverse complement strand
TCGCCGATGTTTACCTCTACAACCTCTCCGTCCTTCTTTACGATTACACCGTGAAGTGCCAAAGGCATGGTTACCCACTGGAACTTCTTAATGCCGCCGTAGTAGTGAGTGTCAAGATAAGCGATTTCAGCCTTCTCCTCAAGAGGATTTTGCTTAATGTCAAGGCGTGGTGAGTCAACGTGTGCACCCAAGATGTTAAGACCAGCTTCCATCTTCTCAGAACCGAGTTCTACGAGAAGCAAAGTCTTGTCATGATTTACTGCATATACCTTATCGCCAGTCTTCAATGCTGTACTGTTTGCAATGCAGGTTTCAAGATTTACATAGCCTGACTTCTCAGCAAGCTCAACTGCAGTCTTGATGCACTCACGCTCTGTTTTGTTTTCAGAAATAAAGGCAGTGTAGTCATGAGCTAGTTTTTCTACCTGCTTAAGATCTGCCTCAGAATATGATTTCCAAGCATTTGGTCTCTGCACGGAATCCTCCTTTGATTGATTACTTACCATCACTAAGACTAATACTAATTAAGAGTATCCGTCGGGACAATAAAAGAATTAACAAATCTGATATACAGACTCCCTAATATCTGCATTGTTGTGACTTAAATATTCTACCTGAAATGTGTTCGTTTGACTATCATTAAAGCAGTCTTTTGAACTTATGAATATAGATCTTTTTAATCCATGCAACCAAAGCAATATAGATTGCAGTAAGTATAAGTAAGCAGCCATAAAATACAAGTGGCAAAGGATAAAAGCCAAGACCCATACCCAAAGGTGTATAAGGCAAAATAATGCTAATTGCAACTCCAATGAGTCCTAATATAGTCACCGCATAACTTGCATGAGAGTCAATAAAGCTTCTCTTTTGGGTTCGCAAAAGGTGAATGATGAATGTCTGAGTCATCATCGATTCGATAAACCATCCAGCCTGAAATGCGCCAATGAAAACCTCACGTGCTTGATCTGATGCCAGAGTCGACCATGCTCCATGAGCAACAGCAGGGCAAATAAAGAAAAATAGCGTTGCAAATGTCAACATATCGACTATTGTACTCATAGGACCCATCCACTTCATAAAGGAAGCAATTGATTTTGCATTCCACGTACGAGGCTCTTGAAGTAGAGAAGAGTCAACATTATCCCAAGGCAAAGAGCTGCAGGTAATGTCATAGATAAAGTTCAAAAGCAAAATCTGTGCGGCAGTCATAGGTAAAAATGGCAGAACAATACTTGCAATGACTACTGAGAATATGTTTCCAAAATTCGATGAAGCAGTAATCTTTATGTACTTGTTCATATTGGCATAGGTTTTGCGACCTTCAATGATGCCTTTTTCAAGCACCATAAGATCCTTTTCTAGCAAGATGATGTTTGCAGATTCTTTTGCTACATCAGTTGCACTATCTACAGATATGCCGCAGTCGCTTGCTTTCATGGCTGGTGCATCATTTACGCCATCACCCATAAAGCCTACGATGTGTCCTAGATCTCTTAATGTCATTACGACTAGGGATTTTTGATTTGGCGAGAGCTTTGCAAAGATTGTAGTTTTCTCAACAACGGCCTTGAGCTCATCATGAGACATCTTCTCAATATCAGATCCAGTCAATACACCATCGACATTAAGGCCAATGGCTTGGCAGACATGAATTGCTACACGAGGAGAGTCGCCGGTGAGTACTTTTGTTGAGACGCCATGAGTATCAAGAGCGGCTATTGCCTGCTTGGCACTTTCTTTTGGTGGGTCTAAAAATGCTAGATAACCAACAAAAGTCATCTCAACTTCATCAGAGCTACTCATCGCTGATTTGATACTTGGATTGTTGCGGTAGGCAACTCCCAATACACGCATACCATTATCAGATACTTCCATAGACCTTTCTAATATCTTGTTTTTCATCTGTTCATCCAAAGGATAAACTTCACCATGGTAAGAGACGGTAGTGGATATAGAAAGAATCTCTTCAATTGCACCTTTTGTAATCATCATGGTTCTTTTGGTATGTGGTTTGTTGTTATTGAATTCCAAAACCACACTCACGCGCCTGCGTTCAAAATCAAAAGGAAGCTCATCTATAAGAGATACATTATTTACCATTTCATCGAATGTTGAATAATCTTCTACAGGAGAGGATTCAACTAGATCAAGTCGATTGAGAATAGCTGTATCGATGAGGTTTCTCAGGCCTGTCTCATAATATGAATTAAGGTAGGCCAGTGCCAAGACATCTGAATCTGTTTCTCCTTGAATATCGAGGTGTCTTTCCAATACAACTCGATCTTCAGTGAGTGTGCCTGTTTTGTCGGTGCATAAGATATCGATAGATCCTAGATTTTGGATTGCATCTAGTTTCTTTACGATGACCTTTTGCTCAGAGAGGTCATGGGCTCCTTTAGCCAAGCAGGTTGTGACAATCATTGGCAACATCTCAGGCGTCAAGCCAACTGCTATAGATAAAGAAAAGAGCAAGGCATCGACCCAGTTGCCCTTAGTGATGACATTGATTACAAATACACTAGGTGCAATTACGATCATTAATTTCAAAAGAAGTCGACTAATCGAATCGATTCCCGCATCAAAACTGGTCTTTTGTGTTTGAGAGCCTAGCACTCCTGCAATTTCACCAAATAAAGTATTTCTACCCGTTTCACAAACCACGCCAATAGCGCTTCCGGATACAACGTTGCTTCCCAAAAATGCTAGGTTGGATATGTCGGTGAGAGCTTCTGTGTCTAGATCTTTTGCGTTAGGTTCTTTCTCTATAGGTTCGCTTTCTCCTGTAAGAGCTGATTGGGAGACAAAGAAATCCTTAGCACTAATAATTCTCAAATCAGCAGGGATCATATCACCTGCACTAAGATAAACAATATCGCCTACAACACATTCTCCGATAGGAACCTGACTTCGCCCTATATCCTGTCTTTCGACGACGCAGCGTGTTTTAATGGTTTGAGCCAATGCGCGTGCTGCATTGCCGCTTTTTGTTTCTTGAACAAAGCGCATGGTTGCACTTATGAGAACAAGCGCAATGATGATAAGGGGAGTTGTATAGTTTTTATCTTGCTCGCTTGCAGCTACTACGTCGGTTATAAAACTAATAACTGCAATAGCTAACAAAATAAGAGTGAAAGGGTCTTTGAACTCATCTAAAATCCTACTAACCCAAGAATGTTTAACTTCTGATACAACTTCATTTGGGCCATGTTCTAAGCGAGATGATTCGACTTGTTCAGGTGTTAGACCAGATTTCGAACTATTAAGTTCAACCAGTACGTCCTGAGGTGAGAGAGAAGCTAGGTAGCGTAGTCGATCTTGGGATAGGTTCTTGGTGTCTGATACATTTCGCAAAGACATATGCACCTCATTTCATTGCATAAGACCCTTATATGTCAGATTACATATACGGGTATTTCAATAGATTCATAAAGGTTAGTACACAAGATTAGATATTAAGATGCCGTATTTAATATGACACGTAATAACTACATTGAAAATTATGTCAAAAGACCCATAGTTTAATTTCTTATACCCATTATTCCTGCTTATATATTAATGTGTTCATACAAATAAATTCTTTGATGAATTTAAACACGTATGCAATATTTATCGCTATACTCAAAAGGCTATTGTCTTCGAGCAAAGATAGGTAATTATGCTTCAAGTAAAACATGCAATATTGCATTCATTCGATTTTGTAACTTCTGACTTATATATCAGTGACAGTGAGCTTGATATGGAAGAGAAAAAAGCGAAATCATATGTTCAGCGTCGTTGTCGCAAGGCATTATATGACCCAGATAACAACAACGGCATCACCTCTTCAGATTCACCATTTAGTACAAAAGTTGCTCAATATATAAATCGAGAAACAAGTTTTCATGAGCTCTCAGTTGATATTGCCAACTTCTTTTATGAAGAGCTCAGAAAAAGCGATGAGGAAACACCACATGATTTACTAGTCGTAGAGTTTTCTGATTCTGCTGATGATGCTGCGATGGCTAACAGCGATGAGGCTATCGATGATGCATTCGATGGCAATGATATCGATTATTTAGCCATTTTCTTGTTACCAAGGAGACAGATTTTTATTCACTCAATGTATGGTGAGGGTGGTAGAAGCTTCTCACAAGTATTGAGTTCAGATGCTGCCCTTCCAAACCCTACAGCAAAAATTGACTCATATTGTGTTCTCAATTGCCGTGATTTAGAAACTGTTGTTTATCGAGATAAAGAAAGAACTATTGCAGGAACACCATCGCTTATTATTCCTGATGGTCTTTTGACTTGTTCTCACGGTGCTTCAAGCAAAGAAGTAATCGATGCAGTTTCTGAAGTTATTCAAGAAATTGCAGTTGAGAAAGGAATTAATCCTACCTTAGCTGTTTCTAAAGCTAAAGCATATGTAACAGAGTCTGCTGAAGAAGATCAAGTTTTCGATCCTGTTGATGTTGGACGTGCTGTATTTGAGGATGAGCCTCAGTATGCAGAAGTTTACGAAGAGCGTATTGAGAAAAAGAAACAAGTAGAGCCAATTCCAGAACAGGTTGCAATAAAGAAAAGTCAAGCAACGCGCATGACACGCAACCAAAAGATTAAAACTGATACGGGTATTGAAATAGTGTTCCCAACTGAATATGCTAAGGATACAGACTATATTGAATTTGTAACTAACCCTGATGGAACCCTTTCTATCCAGGTTAAAAATGTTACAAGTATTGAGAATAAGTAATATATCAGAAGGTTGTAGATAAAGATGAATGTTCAAGACATGATTCCATTTTTAATAGTCGGAATATTTTTAGGTGCTGTGGTGTATTCAACAGTAAAAAATCGACGTAATTTTGTTGATGAGCAAACATCAATTGATAACCTCTATGAGCACGATTCCATCCCTACCATAGATGATTTGATCAATCAGATTAAGGATTTAGAGGTATCGGAAAATCTCACAGAAGCATCTGATATCACAACGTATCTAAACTTGTTAGGTAAAACTGAAGAAGTTGATACCGATGAGGCACATCAGCTCAATCAGCGCATAGCATCTACCATCCGTACACTCAAACGTGCTGTTGACTCACAAGATGCAGAGCAGATTCTCTATACATCTCAGTATCTAGAAATTTTGCTTGAGCAGCGTGCGCATATATCAAATAAAAATTCAAAATAAAATAAAGTACACAATCTCTCACACATATTATGTGTGGGAGATTTTTTTCTCAAAGGCAGTAATTGAGAGGTTAATGGTTTAAATGAGTGCACATTTGGCGAAGTGCAACATTAGTTAAAAATCATTGGTAGTATAGAAGTTAAAGTTTTAGATTTTAATATCATTATTATAATTTCATCAAGAGGTGTTATATGGACGATACACCTATTCTTAAACGACTTCGAGATGAGCTTGCATCTCAGACATTTGCACAAGACATCTCTGCTTCTCAATTAAATACTGCCTGCCTTATAGATGAACTCATAGCAACAGATACAAATCTTAATTTAATACAAGCGTGCGATCTTTTGGAGCGTGCGTGTGCCGCAGGTGATTTATACGTTGTTCAATCTGTTTGTGAGTATGTTGATTTCTTTATATATCGAAGCTTTGCCTTAGTTTTATCTCTCAGATCTGCTCATGATGACATAGCTCTTTGGTTGATTGAACATGAGGGAGTCGATCTGCTTGCTCCGATTTCAAGACCTGATCAGATTAATGTAATGCTTCCTCCTGATAGCACCTTTACAAGATCTGCATTAACTAAATCGTCCACTTATCTTTTTCTCAATATTCTAGATCCAACTCCAGCAACCTATATTCTCAGGGATTATTCTGGCTTTGAGCACCTTGATGGCAAAAGTTACAAAGGTCATTTTTTACTTTCTGATACAGCTCGCTGTATACATACTATTATTGAGAAGGGTATTGTCGACAATACGGTTTATGACGATATCTTTCGCTCCTATATAGTTTATGCAAATCGTAAATTCAGAGACAGACACACCGAACAAGATCTGACAGATGCAAAGATATGCCTTCAAGAAGCTGAGTTTATGCTTGAGCTCCATGAAGCAAGGAAAGATTCTTTGGGTTATGGAGATGAGCGTCTTTATAAGTTTTTAGAAGACCTCATAGTTCCTAAATGCCCAGATGAAATATTTGAATTCTTAACAAAGCTAGCTCCTGATGTTCTTCTCAAAAAACTCTATGAAAGCAAATGGCTTCAAGATGATTTTGATTGTATTGCCAATCATATTTGTGATTTGAAGCCTGCTAAAGAAAAACGATATAACTCCAATTTGCTTATCTGTTTAGCCATGCACAATAAGCTAGATGAAATTAAGTATTTAGAAACATGGTACGGGGCATTTGATAATGATGCTTTTGACGATGCGATAGCAATTGCATCAGATCTTGAATTTATTGAAATGGCGGCGTATCTGCTCTCTTTGAAATCACGTATTTTAAATGATGAGATCAAAACCGATAGCGATGACCTGTTAGGACAGATGCTTTTGTAGGGGGAGGTGTTATGAGTAAGACTGTAAAAAATGGCTCTGAGTTTATAGGTGAGATAGCCTCTAATCAAGAAGATGATCCAAGAGTCATCAAGCTTAGTTCTCAAGTATATGAGCTCACTGTATCAAAGCTTATTTCTCACAATCAGTTTCTAGCTGCACCAATTTCAAATCTTGACATTGAGTATAAAAGACTCATGGGATCTAATTTATATATGACTGAGGGCAACAAGATTATAGTAGATCCCTATAAGCTGTTGAAGAAGTTCGAACAAGATAAAATCCCTCCTCAAAAAGATTTGATTCATATGCTCTTGCACTTTTTGCTTATGCATCCGTTTGTGGGTAGGGATATTGATCAAAGATTGTGGAATATAGCATGTGATGTGGCGGTTGAAAACCTAGTTGAAGAGATACTTCCTGATACAACAAATTCGACCAAGAATATTAAATCTGAGTATTTAAAAAAGATATCTGAAAAGATAGATAAGTCACTTACTGCAGAAAAGCTTTATAAATTGTTATCTGAGGGGTGCTTTGAAGAAGATATTGCTGATATCGAAAAAAGTTTCTATTGTGATTCTCATGATTTGTGGTATCAAAGAAAATCTGATCAGAATAATTCGACTGATAATCTAAATGGGTCTCAGGAAAATACAACAACGGCACATTCTCCTTCACAACATTCGTCTTCGCAAGCTGGTACAGGAGAATCTCATGATGATAATCAAACAGAGGACAAACAAAACAACAAGGCTGGAGATACAAATCAACCATCATTTACTCAAGAGCAATTAGATCAGCTTGAGAAGTCTTGGCAAAAATCAGCAAAATCCATGAAAGTGGATCTTGAGACTCTCTCTAAAAGATCTGGTCAGAGGCTTTCTGGACTCCTTAAAGAACTTGAAGTGTCTACTCATGAGCCAGTTGATTATCGTGAGTTTTTGAGACAGTTTGCTGTAAAGAACGAAGATATGCGTTTGAGCGATGAAGAGTTCGATTATATCTTTTATACCTATGGACTTGAGCTTTATGAAAATATGCCTCTTATAGAGCCTTTGGAATATCGCTCCAACAAAGAGATAAGAGATTTCTGTATCGTAATTGACACATCTTCATCCGTTACAGGCTCTGTCGTCCAAGAGTTTGTAAACACCACATATGATGTATTAGCTTCTGAGAATACTTATGCTAAGAAGGTAAATATTCACATCATTCAATGTGATAATGCAGTTCAATCAGATACAAAGATTACTTCAATTAATGAAATTAATCAGTGGGCAAAAAACTTTAAACTAAAGGGTTTTGGTGGTACGGATTTTCGCCCTGCATTTAGGTATATAAATGAGCTCTATCACTTAGGCGAATTTAATGATTTAGGCGGAGTTATTTACTTTACTGATGGATGGGGAATATACCCTGATAGAATGCCGCCGTATAAAACAGCATTTTGTTTTTATGACGAGGACTGTCGTCCTGAACTTGTTCCGCCTTGGGCGATACAGCTCGTACTTCATCCAGGACAACTAGAAAGTAAGTCTGTTTATTCTTAAATGAGGTGACTTATGGATATCAAAAGTGCAACTGAACAAATAAAAGGATCGGCAGTGGCATATCTGTCGAAAGATGACAATGGCCTATATCGTATACCTTTTGAGATGCAAAGACCTCTTATATTAATGGGGCCTCCAGGTGTTGGTAAAACCGCAATTGTGGCAGAGGTTGCAGATGCTTTAGGTATAAATTTTGTTAGCTACTCAATAACCCACCACACACGTCAGTCGGCATTGGGTTTGCCTTATATTGCCGATGCGACATTTATGGGGGAGCAATATAAAGTTAGCCGCTATACGATGAGTGAGATTATTGCCAGTGTATATGATGCTATTGAAACTACGGGTATTTCAGAGGGAATTTTATTTCTAGATGAGATCAATTGTGCCTCTGAAACATTGGCCCCAGCTATGCTTCAATTCCTTCAATATAAAAGATTTGGACAGCATGTATTGCCTGAAGGTTGGATAATAGTTTCTGCTGGTAATCCTCCTGAATACAACAAAAGTGCCCGTGAGTTCGATTCGGCTATGATGGATAGAATGAAAAGAATCGATATTTCACCTGATGTTGATGTATGGATGGATTATGCCTCAACACACGGAGTACATCCTTCAATCCTTACGTATTTGGTTAATAAGCCAGAGAATTTTTATAGCGTTCGCGCACGAGTTGGAGGTGCGAGTATGGTTACGGCTAGAGGTTGGGAAGACCTCAGTCGTATGATTCAGGCTTATGAGCATGAGGGCTTGTCAGTTGATTTGCCTCTTATTTCTCAATATCTCCAGCATCAGCAAATTGCAGAGGATTTCTCTTTGTACTATGAGCTATTTAACAAATACAAAGACGACTATAAGATTCCAATGATCTTGGAAGGCAGCGCTCAAGACGCTATTATTCAAAGGGCTCAAAGTGCCCCATTTGCAGAAAAAATTGCATTGGTTAATCTTCTAACTTCTTCTTTGCTGAGTGAAGTTCATGAGATTGCTACGCGCAAAAGTGCATATGATAAGGTCAAAGAAATCCTTCTTGAGAATAAAGATAAAATTAATGAGTCATCTGATTTAGTTCAATTTATAACTAATATTCAAATTGAGAGAGAATCTGAACTTAAACATCTTAAAGCTCTTGGTGGCACTTCACAGTCAAAGCTCACTCAAGCAAGTATTGTCATGAGCGCGCTAGAGAACATAAAGTCCTATTGTAAAAGACAGATTACAAGCTCATATGATGATATAAACAGTGAAGATAACTTCGATATTTGCAAAGTGCCATACAACGAAGCTTGCATTAAGATTGCCTCAGATCTTAAGGTGATTATCAAACATATCAATAATGTTTTAGAATTTGCGCAAGAGGCTTTTGGTGATGGTCAAGAGATGATTGTGTTGGTTTCACAGCTATCCTGCGACGCTATATTTATGCGCTATGCCGCTCAGGGTTTTATTCCAAGATTTGTTGAATTAACACAAGCACTCAATTTTAATGAAAGAGGACTTTCCCTACTTGATGAAATACAAAAGCTAGATGACGATATTCTTCTGCAATAACTCTTTACCGCTCAGAGCATATTTGCCTGGGCGGTATTTCTTTACAATTTTTATACCTTAAAAATTACCTACGGTAACTGCGTCACTTACTGGTAATTTTAGTATTTTCACCCAATATTGTATTTGCTATTCTTTTAGTAACATACACCTTAAAGATTTGAAGGGAGATGTATGGATACTTCAACTTCATTTGGACTGGCAATTGGACTTGTGACACTCTATGGTGCATTGAGTTTCTTTTCTCCTTGCATTGTGAGTTTACTTCCGGTTTATATAGGCTATTTATCGGGAACTGCAGCTCAAAGTACACAAAAGTCTAAGAAGGTTAATTTGTTAGTCAATACGCTTTTCTTTGTATTTGGAATAGGCGTTACCTTTTTGTTGTTAGGCTTTGCAGCTACTTCATTTGTAGGTCTTTTAGATGCATATCGTCACACTTTGTCAGTTATAGGTGGAATACTCATTGCATTCTTTGGATTTTTTCAACTAGGAATTGTTCAATCCAATAAGCTTATGCAAGATGTTCATCTTCCAATTAGCATGGATAAGGTTGGTAGTGGTCCTTTAGGTGCATTTGTTTTTGGACTATTTTTCAGTTTCGCTTGGACGCCATGTGTAGGACCAATCCTAGCTAGTGTTATTACATTGGTTGGCAATAGTGCAACTCAAGTGCAGGGAATGATTTTGACGTTTTTCTATACCTTGGGAATGTCTATTCCATTCTTACTTATTGCTTTGGCTGCTGATAGTATTTTGCCTTGGCTACGTTCTCATATGGAATGGACTGTAAGGCTCTCGAAGTTTTCAGGTGTATTGCTGATACTTGTTGGAATAGCAATGATTTTTGGATTGATTGGAGGCGCAAATGGATTCTAAGAAAAAGACTTGGTGGATTGTATTACTTGTTGTTGTTATTTTAGGAGGTCTTTATTTCTCACGAGATAAATTAGGTTTAGACAAGAGCTTAAACTCTATGGGAAATCAACCTCAAGCCACATCTGAAGAAAAGCCTAAATCTACTAAGATGGCGCCAGATTTTACTATCAAACTTACCGATGGTAAAACAGAAAAACTCTCTGATCTCAAAGGCAAAGTAGTCGTTCTTAATTTTTGGTCTGTTGATTGTCCTCCTTGCTTGGCTGAGATTAAAAATCTAGAAGCTGTGTATAAGAAAGACAATAAAGATGTCATGTTTGTTGGAATTGCAACTGATAGAGCTACGGCTGAGGAAACAGCTAAAGTTCTTGCAAATAATGGCGGAAGCTATCCATTAATGGTAGATGAGGGCAATTCTACCTTTGGACTTTATGGTATTCGTGCAACTCCTACAACAGTTGTTATTAATCCTCAGGGAGAGGTTGTCACAGGTCATACAGGCTATGCTTCTGCAGAGCAAATAGAGGAGCTTATTGCTAAAGCTAGAGGATAGATAAAAACCTAGATTCATAGCAGATGACTTTACTATGTAAAAAAACCGACCGGATCTTCCGGTCGGTTTTATTGTGCTTAGAAATTAGCTTCACGAACTTCAAATGCGCTTTGTTTATCGCGCGTGTTTTGCATGAGTCTCTTTTCAATCTCGATAATTGAAGGAGGGGTCCAGCTTAGAGCATCTGCTCCGCTACCTATGGTGGTGAGCGCTGATTGTGAGGTCTTACCTGAAGTAGCAAGAATAATCATATCTGGATTATTTTCGCGATATTGGCGTGTTACCTCAGCTGTATTCTTTCCTGCAACAACATTGATCATGCTGGCACCTGCTGAGATCTTATCCTGAGAAAATTGATCATATCCAGCTACAGATACAATAACAGGCACATCAACAGTATTTGCAATGCTCTCTACAGTAAATACGTCAGCTCCTGGACTTACGCATACACCAGCAGCCCCTTGAGCTTCAGCAACACGTGCAAGCTCTACAGACCTCAAGCCATTTGTAATAGCTCCTGCAACACCTACAAATACAGGGCGCTCAGCAAGTTTGATGAGCATTTCTGTAATAATGCTTTGGCAGGTAAAAGGTGCTAGTGCTAATACAGCATCTGCGTTGCAATTGCGAATAATGTAGGGATCGGTTGAATATACAAAAGATCTAATAGTTCTACCTAGCATCTCTATTCCTGGCGCCTCATTGAGAACGGAAGGAATAGGAAGCTCGCACTTTCTATAATTAGAGCGGAGTTGCTTTGGTGCAGAGGGCATCTCGAGAGATGTTTGGTGAGGGTTAATCTTTATTAACTGATGTTCGAAGTTCATGCCTTCGTTGTTCTCAAGTATAGTCATGCGTTTCATCTCCATCTCTCATATAGTAGGGACATTTTATATATACAACAACAGGTTGTATTGTTCTTAAAGTACGCAACATCTCGTATGTTGCGAAAAATATTTTAACAGTTGGAATATGTTTTAGTAACAACTTTTTTAACATTTTTCCTAAGCGTTAAAATCTATCGGTAATTGATTGAAAATCTCATATCAAAAGATCTTCTATATATAGTCATCTTTAGGCTCAAAATTATATAATGCAAGGTAAAAACTAGTGACTTATAATTATGCTCTCTATGATATCTACCCAATGAATTGTGAAGTTATATACATAAAAATACAGTGAACACATCGGTGTTCACTGTATGTAAGATATCATCTATGCCACAACATCGACTGCGGGCTGTTTTTCTTTTTCGCTTAATAATAAATCATGCTTTTTCTTTTTCTCAATCGATCTTGTGAGCCATGTTCCACGGCGGTAGTAGATTATAAATAAAAGCGCCGTTGCACTCCAGCTAACAGGATAGCTAGAGAGAACTGAGTCAAATTCTGGCTTTATTGCCATCATAATCTCTATCCAGCCAATTCTCAGGATACAAGTACCAATGATTGTCAATAACATTGGTTTGAATGTTTCTCCAGAAGCACGTATTACTCCTGATATGCAGTCCATGATTGAAAAAACTATTACAAATGGAACCATGAAGTGTAATATATGGGCCGATTGATCTATAACGTTTATATCATCGATAAACAGTTTTGAAATACCAAAAGCAAATATATAAACAATTGTACTTAGGATTCCTATACCTAGAATCGAAAGCTTGAGTGCAACATGAAGTCCTTCTCGCATGCGCTTGTAGTTTTGTGCACCAAAGTTTTGTGCACAAAATGCAGTTAGGGCAATTGCTAATGAATCTGCAACAATCCAGATAAGATTGTTTATCTGAAGAGAAATACCCCATGCAGCGATAGCATCAGTGCCAAATTGATTAATCGCACTTTGAGCAATCATATTAGAAAGACCATATACGCCACCTTGTATGCCAATAGGAACACCTGTTTTTAACATAATTCCAAGGAGGGTAGGGTCAATGCGTAATTTTTTGAAATCTATTCTCCAGGCTCCGTGAGCTTTATGAAGAATAACAAGCATTATTACTGCACCAGTTGCCATGCTTGCAGTCGTGGCAATTCCACACCCTAAAGCACCCATATCAAAGTATCCAACAAGTATTAAATCTAAAACTACGTTTACGATACATGTGATGCCTATGACATATGATGGAGTCTTAGGATTTCCAACCGCTCTCATTATTCCACCGCCCATATTAAGGGTTATTGAAAATACTAGACCGCCTAGATAAACGTATGCAAACTGAAGGGATTCTTCCATAAGATCTGCCGGTGTTGCCATGAGGGCAAGAAGTGGCTTTGCGCATGCTACAGCAATAACTGAAGCGATAACACCACCTATTAAAGCCAGAGTAATCGCGGTATGGGATGAATCGCTGAGCCTCTCATCGTTGTGCTCTCCGTAATATTGACCAACTATGACTCCACAGCCTGCACCAATACCAAGTGAGAGGCTTATGGCAAGGTCTAAAAGTGGTCGCGTTGCTTGTATTGCACCCAATGCTGACTTACCAGCAAAATAACTAATTATTAATAGATTGGACACTCCATACATCTGCTGAAATAGAAAAGTGACAAATATAGGCCACATTAATATTCCGAGTTGTTTTATTATGCTTCCTGACGTTACGTCTAATGCGTCTTCTATGCTTGGCTCTGACACGTAATCTCCTTTTTATAACTTAGCAGATGAAATGATACAGAAGTGATATCAATGTTCAGTGGAGATTTAGCACTTCATATCATCTATTGAGATTAGACACATTTTAGAAACAGAATAATAAAAAAAAGAAGAAACAAGAAAAAACAATTCGAAATTACTACCCAATAAAATATTTTGTATACATCTAGACGTTAACCTGTGCATTTAAACGAATTAAAAAGGGTATATATAGATAAATTAGTTGTATAAATATGCACATACTATCTTTATAAATGGCTGGTTAAACATAATCAGTAATTAAATTTCCTAGCTAAAACCTTGTGTGATATCCAATTATAAATATTTTTCGAAAGTGTGTTTAATTTTTATGATTGTCTTCAAATATATTGGGTATTACTTGTATTAAACGCGGATCTGACAAGTTTAATACATTGTCTGACCATAGTGTTTGTATACTTCATCCAGTTGATGAGGTATGGGACGTAACAGAACGTTATACGATTGAGGAAGTGAGTTGTATGAGTGTTTTAACCCAGGAAATGCTCGATCAAATGAAGAAGTCATTTGAAGCAGGAGCAACAAACAAGGTTTCTCAGAATGCTGTTATGAAAAATGGCCTTCGTACAAGCGCCATCGATCAGTCATCTGAGACACGTCATCAGTTCGTATTTTCTGATGACGTAGACAGTGAGCCTGTAGCAAACCAGAATAAATCTGGTCGCTGCTGGATGTTCGCAGCTTTGAACACCCTTCGCTACAGGATTGAGAAGAAATATGGTTTGAAAGACTTCGAATTGTCTCAAAACTATACATTCTTCTACGACAAGATTGAGAAGGCTAACTACTTCTACGAGAACATCTTGCGCACAGCTGATAAGTCTCTTGATGATCGTGAGGTAGTCTTCTTGTTGAACATGCCTCAGCAAGATGGTGGAGACTGGTGCTTGATCTCATCTGTTATCCAAAAATACGGTGTTGTTCCAAAGAGCGCAATGGGAGAGACCTCATGCTCAATCACCTCTATGGAGCTCGATACCATTCTTAATCGCAAACTTCGTCAAGACGCCATTGCCCTTCGTGCTCTTGTAGCTGCTGGAGCATCTATGGATGAAATTGAGGTTAAGCGTTTTGAGATGCTCAATGAAATCTATCGCATCTTGGCTATCAGCTTAGGAAATCCTCCTGAGACTGTACGTTTTGAGTATCGTGATAAGGACAATACCTATCACATCTCCGAGGCTTTGACTCCAAAGCAGTTCTATGACACCTACATCGGAGTAGACCTGAACGATTATGTAGGAGTAATTAACATTCCTTCCAGCAGTGTACCTATGAACAAGAAGATAGGCATCGCTGTCAGTGGAAATATGGTTGATGGTCTTTCTAACTCCTATATCAACATCGGTATCGATCGTATGAAAGAGCTCACCATCGCTCAGCTCAAAGACGGAGAGCCTGTATGGTTTGGATGCGATGTTATGCAAGCATCTTCTATCGATCTTGGCATTATGGCTACAGATCTCTATAAGCTAGAAGAGCTTTTGGATGTTAAATTCACCATGGACAAAGGCGAGCGCTTTGACTACCGCGAAAGCCTTCCTACTCACGCTATGACAATTGCAGGTGTTGATATCGTTGATGGCAAACCTGTTAATTGGAAGGTTGAAAACTCTTGGGGACCAGCACATCCTGATAAGGGATATCTAGTCATGAGTGACGACTGGTACACAGAGTACAACTTTGAGGTAGTTATCAATAAGAAATACCTCAATAAAGATGAATTAGCACTTCTTGATACTGAGGCATATGTACTTCCTTACTGGAATACAATGAACCCAATTTAAACCAATTCATTCTCAATTGAATATGGAAATGCCGGTATATCCGGCATTTCCCCTTTGTTAGATTGGAGGGTTTATGTGCACAACAGTTATTGTAGGAAGACTTGCTTCAAAGAATAATTCAGTCATCATTGCACGCAATTGTGATGCTGAGGATATGATTGTTCCTTTGAAATTTATCAAGTGTCCTGAAGTGAATGAAAAAGGCCGTGTTTATAAAAGCGAAAATACGGGATTTGAGGCTCCTTTACCAGAGCATGGACTTGCATTTACCATGGCTCCTTTCTTAGCCCAAGATCATATTGGTCATTTCGGTGAGGCGGGATTTAACTCAGAAAACATAGCTATGAGCTCTACTGAGTCAATCTATGGAAATCCACACGTCTTAGCTTTAGATCCATTGGTATCCAATGGTATTGGAGAGGATTCCCTTCTTGACCTTGTTTTGCCTTACATCCATTCTGCACGAGATGGCGTGAGCTATTTAGGTAAGCTCATTGAGCAGTATGGTTCTCATGAGGGTAACGGTGTCATGTTTGCCGATCGCGATGAGGCATGGTACATGGAAATTCCTTGCGGTCATAAATGGGCGGCAAAGAGAATTGCTGATGATGAAGTAGCAGTTATCTCTAACATGACTTCATTGCAAGAGATAGATTTCGATGATCCAGATAATTATATGTGGTGTGAGGGATTGCGTGAGTTTGTAGAGGAAAATCATCTCAATCCAAATAGAAATAAGTTTATCTTCAGGGATATTTTTGGAACATCTCGTGCTCTTGATAGACGATATAACACGCCACGAGTATGGTATAGCCAAAACTACTTAGGAAGAAAATCTGATAATCCAAACGCAATGGATCTTCCATTTAGTTTTAAACCAGATCGCCTAGTTGGAGTTGAAGACGTCTCATATGTATTGAGCTCACATTATCAAGAAACTCAATACGATCCTCTAAGGGCAGATCTTCCTGAGCAGACACGAAAGAAATATCGCCCAATTTCTATGGAGCGTTGTGCTGAGAGTCATATCCTAGAAATCAGGCGTGATGTTCCAAGTGAAATTGCATGTATCTTCTGGTTCAACTTTGCACCAACTGCGTTTAATCCTTATGTTCCTTTCTATGCAAACGCAAAAGATACCGCAACACAATATAACGAAACATCAATGACATTAAATTATAAGCAGGCTTATTGGACTAATAGGTTGTTGGCAGTTTTAGCTGAGCGCAACTACAACGAGATGGCTTCGATAGTAGGCAATTATCTCGATGAGTCCTTCACGGCTGCTGTCTCCCATATTAAGGCAACCGATGAAGCAGCATCTAAGACTGATGATATTGAAAATGTCCTCACTCAAGCTAATCAAGCAATTGCCGATTGCATTGAATCTAAGAAGCATGAGTGCATCCAACAGCTTATGACACATGGAATGGAGCTTTCTGCACTACGCTACGATGTGAACACCGACGTAATGTAGCAAAAGTTAGAAAGGGGATAATATGGGAGCTCTCACAGCAGGTACTGCACGAGCACAGTCAGCGAGTACCTCATCGGATTCAAAGAAGCTGTCTAAAGCGTCTATTTTCTTTCTTGGCGTAGACGGCATTATTGGATCTGGAATCTTTTTGTTGCCAGGTAGTTTGTATAAAGACGCAGGGACTCTAACCTTGGGACTTATTATCTTGGGAGCAGTAGCGGTATTGCTTTTCGGTTTTTGTTATGCCGAGATGGCAGCAAGAACGACAGGCAATGGAGGAGCTTGGCTCTATGCCTACAATTCCATTGGTGAATTTGCAGGTTTTCAGGTCGGATTCTTTACTTGGATTCAGGGTGTTGCAACTATCGCAACTGAAACTGCAGCTTTTCTCACAGCAATGGCAATTTTATATCCTGAGTTCAGGCCAGGAACCGCTCCATATAATATCGCAGCAGTAATTATTATTGCGATTACGATTTGTATCGGCATCATGGGTGAGCGCGTTTCCAAGATTGCAGATAATGCAAGTTCTATCTTTAAAATTGCTGCTTTGATTATCTTCGTTATTGGTGGTGTTCGTTTCTTTAACGCAGATAACTTCACACTTGCACAAAGTTATGACTATGCAAAAGTTAACACAGCGTTTGTAAGCGCGTTTTATCTTTATGCAGGATTTAGCTTCCTACCTGTAGCAGCACAGCGCATGGAAGATCCTCAGAAGAATCTTCCAAAGATTTTGACTGCAGTATTGGTATTTTGCTCAGTTATCTTCGTAGTCGTTGTAGCAGTTGCTATTGGCGATTTGGGTAGCTCTATGGCTGATTCAACAGCACCTTTGGCATTAGTATTTGCTGAGCACTATGGCTATTACGGAAAGATGATTATTATCTTGGGAATGGCAGGCTCTATCTTGGGTGTAGTTCTCTCTATGAGCTACAGCACCCCATTTATTGCATCCTCATTGGCAAATGAGCATGCACTTCTTCCTGAATTCTTTGGTAGGTCAACCAAAGAGGGAACACCTTATGTATCCATTGCACTTACTGGACTTTTGGCAATTATTCTTGCATTGAGTGGTGGATATTTGTTCTTGGTACCACTGTGTGTTTTGATTGGTCTTGTTCAGTACACAACCACAGCTATTGCAACTTATAAGATTCAAAAACAAAAGCCTCAACCAGGTCAAGATGCAGGCTATCGCCTTAAGGGTGGAGTTTTTGTACCTGTTGCAGCTCTTCTCTTCTGTGTTTACATGTTGGTAAATATGGAGCCTAAAGTTTTGATGTGGGGTGGAGTATTGTTCTTGGCTGGCATTGCAGTTTACTTTGCAATGAAGGGTAGCCATAAGGCACATAAGACTACTTCAACTCAAAATCAAAATTCACAAACCACATCTTCTACCCAGACTCAACAGTCTGCTCAATAGAAGTAAATTTGTAGGATCTGTACATCTAAAGTAATTAAAAAGGAGGAGAAGATCTATGTCACAGGCTAAGACATCAAGCGCACAAAGCGGCGCAACTACACCAGCCGCTGCAGCAACTGATAAGAAAACATATATTTCTTTGATGGCTTTGACCATGATGAACGTCACGATGATCGCAGGTATTGCAAATGACGTTCAGCAAGCATTTTATGGTCTTTCCAGCGTTACATTCTTTGCTTTAGGCGCAATCGTCTTCTTTATTCCAACAGGTTTGGTCGCAGCTGAGCTCGCCTCTGGATGGGGACAACGCGGAGGCAGCTTCCGCTGGATTGGTGAAGGACTAGGAGAAGCACCTGCTTTCTTGAGCTTGTTCATTCTCTGGTTCCAAACTACAATTCTCTTTGGTTGCGGTATCCCAACCGCGGCTGCAACAATCGGATTTTATACACCGGATCTAAAATGGGCAATTGGCTTTGCTCAACATCCATCTCATATCGTTATTATCGTTATTTGCTGGATGGCATTTTATTGGCTCTTGGCATTTTTGTGCACTAAGGGAGTTAAGATTTTCTCAAAGCTTGCTCAGTATGGTGTTTTGATCGGAACTATTATTCCTTTAGCAGTCATGATGGTTTTGAGTGTTGTTTGGATTCTTCAAGGCAATCATTCAAACATTGAATTCACCGCAGCAGGACTCATTCCTAAGTGGGAGGGACTTCCTACTTTGGCAATGGCAGCAGGAGTATTCTTCTCCTATGCTGGTATTGAGATGAACGCTGCACACATCAAGCAGCTTAAAGATCCTAAGTCCGAGTATCCAAAGGCAATTTTCCTCTCAATGATTATCTGCTTCTTGGTATTTGTTGTCGGTACTTTGATTATTGCTATGGTTAACCCTGAAAAAGACATTAACCTTCTTTATACATTAGCAGTAACATTCTCTAAGCTCGGTGCAACAATTGGTATGCCTTGGCTCTACATGGTATTTATTTGGGCTGGATTGTTTAACCTTGTTGCTAACCTTGTAACCAATATGGCAGGACCTTCCTTCATGCTCGGTGAGGTTGCACGTGCAGGCTTCTTGCCTCCAAAGCTTCAGGGAAACAATAAGCACGGTATGCCTGCAAAGTTGATTTACTTGCAGATGTTCTTTGCTTCAATCATCGCCTTCCTATTCCTTCTTATTCCTAATATTGAGGGATTTGTAGTATTGCTTAACCAGGCAGTAACTGTCTTGTATATGTTCTACTACATCATCATGTTCTTGGCATTTATTAAACTTCACTACGATCAGCCAAATCGTCCACGTAGCTTCCGTGTTCCTGGAGGAGCATTTGGTGCTTGGATTGTAACTATCTTGGGAATTGGCTCTTGTGTAATGGGAATTATCCTTGCATTTATCCCACCTGCACAGCTTCTTAAAGAAGTTGGCTCTCCTGTAGTTTATGTAACAATCGTAGGCTGCTTGGTTGCATTTGTTATCCTCTCTGGCCTTGGAATCTACAAGGTATCTCGCAAGCACGACTGGGTAGATGCAACTAATGAGTTTGCACCATTTACATGGCAGATCGAAGGCTTGAAGAAGCCTGAGCATGTATTGTCTGATGTTTCATCCGATGACATGAGCGCCGGTCAAGATCCTATGGGTCTTCCAATTAAGCGCCCTTACGATCCTAATGAGACTGTCAATGACATCGCAGCACGTGTAAAGGCAAAGGGTGGAGACCAAACTGATATTGAGATGGCTGTACACCCACAACATACGCCAGTACCTCCACGTGCAAAGTCTGCAGGTCCTGCTCCTGCTCCTGCTATTCAGCATATTGTTTTGGGAGCTCCAGTATCTGCCGCTCATGTACCTATTGTTCAAGTTCCTAAATCTCATCCTTTCTATACCTTTGAAGAGATGTTAGAGAAGGAAAAAGAAAAGGTTCAAGAGAAGGTACAACAGCACAAAAATAAGTAATCGCTGACATGTGAGAACTCTCAGCTGATGGGAAAGGAGCGCGCTTTATGTGCGCTCCTTTTCATTTGTATAAAAAAAGACGCTACAGATATCTGTAGCGTCTTTGTGTGACTCTAAAGTAGGAAAGATTTATTCTTTAATCCAAGCAATAAGATCATCTTTGCCCATAGCTCCTGTTGAGCGACGAACAACCTGTCCGTTCTTAAATAGGATAACAGTAGGGATGCTCATAACATCGAACTTTTGAGCAAGTTCAGGTACGTCATCTACATTAACCTTACCAAATACATGATCGGTCATCTCTTCTGCTACTTCATCCATTACAGGTGAGAACATACGGCATGGTCCGCACCATGTTGCCCAGAAGTCTACAACTACAGGCTTGTCTGAATCGAGTACTTCTGATTGGAAGTTATCATTGTTAAGTGTAAGCATGATTTCTCCTTTTTGCTAGGTTATAGCTATAGTTTGCCCTATAGCTGATTTCTAAACCAGTGATAATATCACAATAACTAATGAATAAATACAAAGATATTAATTGAAAAATACCTATTGTCCTGGTCTTTCACGTTTGTATATAATTTGCTCACGAAGGTCACCGCGGCTAAATGATGGCTTTAGATACTTGATGATTGCTAAAGCAAAATCAAAAGCGCAGCCTAAACCTTTTGCCGTGATAATAGAGCCATCTAACACACATGTCTTGTGAGGCTCAATGATCGCACCTTCGCGCACAAGATACTTTTGGAAGCTTGGATATGAGGTGCTGTGTACATCTTCTAACAAGCCTTCTCGAGCTAGTATGGTAGGAGATGCGCAGATTGCAGCTATAAGCTTTTTCTTGTTTGCAAATTTATGAAGTGCATCGATAAGCTCAGGTGTCTGGTATAGATTCTCCATTCCAGGCATACCTCCCGGAAGGACAATCGCATCATAATCATCAAGATTTACATCACGTACGCAAGAGTCGCATACAATTACTACTTCATGAGAAGAAATAATTGCCGACTTCTTTTGAACTGAAATAAGATCGCATTCTATGTTGGCACGGTGAAGAAGATCCAAAACAATAAGTGCTTCACACTCTTCAGTACCATCGGCCATCATGAGCGCTACTTTGGGATTATCTAGCATAGTAACTCCTAATCCTATTTATCATTAGTTATATAATACCCCTATGATGCAGATACATTCTTATAGAATATTAAACTTTTATATTTATGGTTCTAACTTGTAGAAATTTATTTTCTTAAGTAACGATTTTTATTCTCTTGCTTGACGATAGGCACAATTCTGATAAGATAGATACTGCTTAAGGGGATATAGCTCAGTTGGGAGAGCGCTTGGCTGGCAGCCAAGAGGTCAGGGGTTCGAACCCCCTTATCTCCACCATTTGCTCCTATAGCGCAGCGGTTAGCGCAGAGGACTCATAATCCTTTGGTCCCAAGTTCGAATCTTGGTGGGAGCACCATTAAATTCTATGCCCAGGCAGCTTTGCTGTCTGGGTTTTTCTTATTCAAGTTCATTAACTAAAAAGCCACTGCAAGCTTTGTTGCAGTGGCTATATTTATAAGAAGATTTTATTTTTGAGTAAGCTTCTTCTTTACTATCTTTGCCTTACGCTTGAGAGCATATGGCAAAATTGCCTTTAGGCGACCTTCCTCAGTAGTATACATATGAGATGCCTCAGGATACTTTCTGATAAGGTGTATCGCATCAAAGTTGCATCGTGTTGTGCACAAACCACATCCTATGCAACGATTTTGATCTACAACAGCTGCTCCACATGAAAGACAGCGTTTGGTCTCAACCTTAATTTCTGCTTCGGTTAATGTGTGAGATGGATCATCCCAGCGGTGATGAATCTCAACTACCTTATCGACTTTTGGAACAGCACGTGTGTGGTGATCGTAGTCAGGAACTACCATCGTTTCTTTGTTCAATGCAATATAGTCGCGCTTATTGCGACCGGTAGTTAGACTCGATCCCTTCTGTACAAAACGATGTAGTGATATTGCTGCTTCATGTCCCTCAGCAACAGCATCGATGAGGAATGATGGTCCTGTATAGTCATCGCCACCAACGAAAATATCCTCTTGTGCTGTTTGGAAAGTAACAGGATCTGCAATGGCTGTTTGTGCACGTGTAAGCTTTACTTGCTCATCATCTAGCAAGTTGCCCCATTGAGCATATTGACCAATAGACATCACAACACGGTCGCATGGAATAAACATCGTGTCTTCATCGTCAAAGGTTGGGGAGAAGATACCATTTTCATTGAAAACAGCGGTGCAGCGTTTAAATTCAACACCTTCAATCTTGCCTGTGGAATCTAATTTAATTTCAACAGGACCCCAGCCGTTATGGATTTCAACTCCATCCTCTTCGGCCTCAACAACTTCCTCAGGTAGTGCACACATCTGATCTCTAGCCTCAAGACATACCATGTGAACATTTTTACTTCCACAACGTCTTGATACGCGTGCTGCATCAATAGCTACGTTTCCGCCTCCTACAACAACCGTATCGCCTTCGATCTCTGTGTCTAGATTTTCTAGCGTACTGTGAAGAAATTCAACTGCCGTTGTGCAATCTGCAGCATCTACTCCTGGAATATTAGGCTTTCTTCCACCTTGGCATCCAATTGCAAGATAGAATGCTTCAAATCCTTCATGGCGAAGGTCATCGAGGGTAATATCCTTGCCAACTTCCACTCCACAGCGAATCTCTACGCCAAGCTCACGCAATACATCTATTTCAGAATTAACAACGTCACGTGGGAGTTTATAAGATGGTATACCATAGGTCATCATTCCACCTGGCATTGCGTTTTTCTCAAAGACAACAGGCGTGTATCCCATAGTGGCAAGGTAATAAGCACAGGTAAGTCCTGCAGGTCCAGCTCCTACAATAGCGATGCGCTGGCTGAACTCACCGCGGTTTGAAGCTATGATTTTCTCAGGTACAAAACGCGTCTCCTCATAGAGGTCTTGCTCTGCGATGAAGCGCTTTACATCATCGATAGCGACAGAGGAGTCGATTGTTGCGCGAGTACACGCAGCTTCACATCGTTTATTGCATACACGTCCACAAACTGCAGGGAATGGATTCTCTTTCTTGATAAGCGCTAGAGCTTCGCGATAGCGACCCTCAGATGCCATCTTGAGATAACCTTGAATTGCAATGTGTGCTGGACATGCTACCTTACATGGTGCAGTTCCTGTTGGATAGCATTCATGACGTGCGGTATTTCTATAGTCTTCGTCCCACTTCTCAGGACCCCATTCATTATCATCAGGTAGTTCTTGTTTTGGATATTCGATAGGTCCCTCAATCGTGTCGAACTTCTGTCCCAGCTTTACTGCTCCTGCAGGACATACCTCAACGCATCCACCGCAGGCAACACAGTTTTCAGTATTTACCTCAGCTACATAAGCGCTTCGACTGAGATTAGGGGTATTGAAAAGCTGTGATGTACGAATTCCATAGCAGGTATTTGGATTACAGTTGCATATAGCAAAGATCTTATTCTCACCATCGATATTTGTAATTTGGTGAACACAACCATTTCTCTCTGCATTTTCTAGGATTTCAAGTACCTCATCATAATCGATGAAGCGACCCTTACCAGTCTCAACTGCAAAGGTAGCCATGTCACCAACACCGATGCACCACTCTTGCACATCATTTCCGTCATTTTCACCACGGACCATTTGACTAGTGCGGCATGAGCATGGGCCTACTGCATAGACGTCATATTTGTTGAGCCAGTGACTCAAGTGCTCAACAGATACTGAGCGGTTTTCTTGAGCAATAGCAGCTTCAACAGGAATGACATGCATTCCTACGCCACCTCCACCTAAAGGAATCATTGGAGATACATCCTCTAGAGGAAGTCGGGTCATACGCTCAAAAAATGTAGTAATCTCAGGATGCTCCATTACCTGAGCATTGTTCATTACAGAAAACTCAGCAGATCCTGGAACAAAAGGAACCAAGGTATACTGTTTTTTGCGCTCTGGGTTTTCCCAAGTGTATTCAATTACACCATGGACGGCCATGGAGTCGAGCAATGGCTGAAGTTCCTCAACAGACTTCTGAGTCTTTTGAGAAAGCTCTTCTATGGTAATTGGAACACGTAGCTTCATGTGGTTTGCAACCCATGCTTCTTCATCAGTTGTAAACGCAGCTAGACCCCAGTAATCAGGATCTGTAGGTACAACCTTGTGAAAGAGACGGCTTGTAACCTTTTGTGCTAATTTGAGAACCTCAGGACGAACAGGCTCATATGCGGCAGGTCCTGGCTCATCTGGATAGCTAACCGGACGGCTGATTTCTCCAGCCTCAATTTCATATTGCCTTGCAATTACACGCAAGTCTTCGCCAGTAGAAGGATTCTTCTTTGGCATTTTGTAATCTGGGTATCCCATATCCTCTCCTTAAATATGTAATACTGATAACGTAATTATAAGAGAAGAAGATATTAAAGCGCAGTTAATTGGGGTAGAGGTATTAATAAATCTTTAAGTGGTATGAAATAAATTGTTACAATATTTCATGTTTTATAGCATAAAATATTGCATAGATTTGAAAATATTTTTAAAGAAAAAAACGACAGCTTCTCTAACAGATGCTGTCGTTTTATTAATTTTTGTTAATTCAAATTAGAATGCATGTCCCATTCCAATCATAATTCCGATGATATAAGGAATGAGCCATATGCACCATACTACAATACTGAACTTATGGAAAACCTCGCGTGAATGAGGTGTTCCTTTGTAGAGTGTTATAGTTGCCCAGATTGCATGAAAGGCCATAAGAAGCAATGCAATCAGTCCAGTTATCCCATGGAGATTAAACTCAAAATGTCCTCCTGCAATTTTGCTCATTAAGGTAGTTCCTGTTGTATCACAAACAAAACCACACCAAAATATAACTACATGCCAAGGCAAAAGAGTTCCGGATTTCTTTTCTGAAAATACTCCTATGGTATAAAAGACTAAAGCAAGCGATATGGTTATAATTGCAAAGATTAGTAATTTAGGCATATCTATCTCCTGTTTTGATTTCGAAAGAATATATTTATCGATTCTCTTATTCCCTAAAACCAATATAAATACAAAATAGGTTCTAAATTACAAACAATTAACCAAGCGCACGCGATTTGAGAGTGTCTCTATCTTTAATCGTGATGCTTCCGCGTGATGTAGTAACAATTCCTGCATCTGCATAATTTTTGAGAAGACGAGAAATAACCTCACGTGCACTACCGACCATTTGAGCGATCTGCTCTTGCGTAAGTGCTATGGTGTCGCTGTTTGTACGAATAGATTCTTCATACAAAAATATAGCTAGGCGGCGATCCATGCTCATAAATAAAATCTGTTGAAGCGACCACATGGCATCGCTGAATGAATCAACAACTGTAGAGAGTACAAAATTCTCTACTTCACAGTTGTGCTCAAAAATCTTTTTGAGGCTGCTTGAGCTCAATACCAAACAGTGAGACTTGTTCTCCGTTGCCATATAAACATCAAATGCAAGAGAGTGAAGAATACATGAGGCGCCTAAGAAAGACACTTCATTTGCATGAATACGATTGATGGTTACTTTACGACCTTCATCACCTTCAATATATGCGCTGATTACTCCATCCAAAACAACAATTCCACCAAGACAGCCATCATTGATAGCTATGAGTTCTTGGTCTTTAGTAAAAACTTCTTCGCGAGATGTTGTTGCTAGGAGCTCTTTGTCTTCATCACTGAGTTTATCCCAAAATGGTAGATGCTCAGATAGAAGTGAGTACATCTGTGTGGTTGTCATAAGTAACCTCTCTTATTGTTAGATGTGACGCACTAGTTTTGCGCAATGGTGCAAATCCAATGGTTATTTTCATTATACCTGCTGGTAATGTTTTTAAATCCTGCGTTTTTCAAAAGATCAATCAAATCTTTTTCAGAATAAATTTTCATAAGGTCGTCTACCTCTTTATAATCATCAAGATTCTTTTCACGACCATCTGTTTCATTGCCAATCATAAACACTCCGCCATCTTTGACAATGCGTTGAACCTCTTTGAAGCTCTCTTCAATGTTTGGCCAAAAATAAACAGTTTCAAAAGCAGTTATAAGGCTAATAGATTTATCTTGGTAGGGAAGAGTCTCAACCGATCCTTGTTCAACCCTCCATTTTGCATCTCCTACAAGATTGGTGAGTGTTTGCTTGGTTTTCTCTACAGACACCTCAGAATAGTCGATTCCATTAATAGTAGATTCTGGATAGAGCAGGTGCAGTCTCACAAGGTTAGCACCTCCACCACAACCGATATCTAAGATATTGAGAGGCTTGTAGTCTTTAAGATTATTCTGGATAAAGTCTTTAAGCTGATCGAAGCACCATTTACTCATAAGCTCATGGTCTCCTGAATTCATACGTTCAAGTAGCTCAAATCCTTCTTCGCCTTCTGGTTTGCGTGAGTTTTGTACATGTTCTCTAAGTGACATAGCATCCCTCTTTACTTGTAGTTGTTTTTGAATAATGCACCCTGTCTTTGTAGTGAGACAAGGTGCATATGCAAATTTATTCGCTTCTGAGAGCTTCCACAGGATCTCTGTGGGCTGCTTTGCTCGATGGAATTAAGCCTGCGATAAGGTTTAATAAGATAGCAACGCCTAAGAGCATAAGAGCATCTGTTATAGGCAAGTTCATTACATCTTCTATCTTATATGCATTTTCTACAAAGATGTTTATCGGTATGCTAACTATGTAAACAAACACAATAGCTATAATTCCTGATATAAATCCTTCAATGGTGGTTTCGGCATTAAATACATTTGCAATATTGCGTCTTGATGCTCCCATTGCACGCAAAATGCCGATTTCCTTTTTTCTTTCAAGTACAGATATGTAGGTAATAATTCCAATCATTATTGAACTTACAACCAATGATACGGATACAAAAGCAATTAAGATCAGACTAATGGTGTTAATTATCTCTACTACTTGGCCTACAAAGAATTTCATAAGGTCAGAATAGGTTATTACATCATCAGCTCTTCCTTCATCAGTGACAGTTTTGTTGTACTCTTCAATAACCTTTTCAATCTCTGCCTTATCATCAAATGACTTTGGATAGAAAGAGATAGATTCAGGATCATCAATATTGGCATATCCCAACTCAGTGAGATTGTCCTCATAAGAGGCATTGTTGTTTTCAAACAAGTTCTTAAGGCTGCCTAGTCCACCAGGAATATCTGATGGGAGATTAGGTATCTGAGGGACGATACCGATATTGATAGGCGGGAAGGTAGATAAGGCCTGAATAGATGCAAGCTGGTTTGCAATTACACCACTGAGCACTTGAGATATCTCAGTTATCTTCTGTCCCATAATCATATTAATCTGATTTGTAGCTTCTTGTGTGAGCTTCTCTACGACAGGATTGAGACTCTTTTCAAGATATGGAACCAAGGTCTTATCAAGATAGTCGTTAAGCCAATCTTTTACCTTAGTTTTAGTCTTTTGATCTACTAGCTGTTCTATCTTATTAAGAGAGGCAACACTAGCAGGCTCGCTGAGATATTTATATACAATAGTTCCAATTGGAGCATGAGGCTCAAGTTTTGGCAACTCTGCCATATACCAAGGTACAAATCTTTGAGCAAGTCCAACAGCTTCGTGTACAACATCATTTTTGTCCTGTTCGCTTAAGTTAGAAAGATCTAGCTTATCGATATCAGGAGAAGGAACATTCATAAGTACCTTCATAAGTTGTTTGGTGTCGATGTTTTTCAAAACCGCATCAACACTTGCATCTATTTGCTCTTGAGAGACTGCAAAATTATCAGGATTTAAAACGCCTTCAATCTGTTCGGTAGGATCTGGAATCTGTGCGATCTCAGGTACTTGAGGAAGCTCTGGGATGAAATCAGATATATCTGATTCGCCCATCGATCCGAAAGGATTTTCATTCTCTTGCTCAAGTTGTTTGAAGGTTTTGCCAGTAAATACATCAACTTTAGGATGTGCTAGTTGTTGTTTTACTATTTCTGTTTCGCTTGCCTTTTCAATTAAGGTGGTAGGTAGTGATTCATGGTAATAAATACCAGGGGTTAGATTAATGCCCGTAGTGCCGATAGGCTTTATAACTCCTACTACCTGTATATCAAATCCCTCAGCAGAAATTTTCTTAAGATTTTGCTCTGAGAGATCTTGCTTGTAGCCTTTACCATCTTTTACATAGGTATAGGCAGAAGGTATGGCTGTATATTTAAGATCTAATGCATCGTCATAGGTGAATTTAACCTTTGGAAATGCCTTCTTTTCTTCTTTTGGTTTATTTTTATTAGTCGCATCTTTTACGTATTCATCGACTTCTTTATTGTCAATAACTCCGATACCATAGAGAACAAAATCATCGATTCTTCCATTCTCATCGAGCACCAATATTGCCTCATGAGCATTTTGAGGCCATTTTCCTTTTTCAAGTGTAAAGAAAGACTTTACGATTTCAGTATTGTCAAAGATCTTTGCAAATCCATTTGAAGAAAATTTCTTAGAAGGATCTAGCAATTTAGCTGCTTGTAATTTCTTAAGAGGATCGGAGTTGTCTGTTAAATTATTTCCAACAACTGTATACTCTCCGTTTTTATTGAGCATAAATACAGGTTTTGCATTGTAGTCATAGGCAATTGATGTAACAAGAGGATCGATCTTGTCTTTGTTATTATCAAGATAAAGCTTAAATGGTTTGAGATTGTTTTTCTTAACAGGAATACCCACAGGTGCTTCCTCATTTTTATTCTCTCTATACATCTGCTCTATGGTATTTACAGGTTGAATTTCATTAGGGTCTGAATTTTCAGGCAATTCAATAGGCTCAACCTCGGCAGTATTATCAGGAGTGAAAAACTCAACGTTCTCTCTTGATATAACCAAAGGCATACCTGCCAGTGCATCTCGTTGTGTTTTTTGGACATAATTGTTTACGCCGTTTGAGAGCGCAAGAATAATAGCGATGCCTGTAATACCTATAGATCCTGCAAAGGCTGTAAGAAAAGTACGACCTTTTTTGGTCATCAAGTTATTAAATGACAGAGAAAGCGCAGTTGTAAAACTCATAGAAGCGCGTTTTTTGTCTTTTGTCTCGTTTGCTTCAGAGTTGTCTTTATCATTTTCAACAACATTCATTATGTATGTTGGGTCAATTGCATTTAAATTCTCTGCAGGGTCCTCCAGCATGATTTCCTCTTGGACAATCATGTCTTCGGTTTCAGAGATTTTATTTTCACTTTGTTTGTCGACAGCAACAGAATCTTTATCTGTCTCACAAGGTGCACAGGTGCACTCTGGAGTGTAAGGGTCTGTATCATTAAGTAGTTTTCCGTCGCTGATTGTTACGATGCGAGTTGCATACTCTTCGGCTAATTCAGGATTATGTGTAACCATAATGACAAGACGGTCACTTGAGACATCCTTGAGAATTTCCATAATCTGGATGCCTGTAGCTGTATCTAAAGCTCCTGTTGGTTCATCGGCAAGAATGATATCTGGATCGTTTACTAATGCACGTGCAATAGCTACACGTTGAGCTTGTCCGCCGGATAGTTGATTTGGTTTTTTATTTACATGCTCTGAAAGTCCGACTCTATCTAAAACGGCAAGTGCACGCTTTTGGCGCTCTTGGGCGCTGACACCACTGAGTGTAAGTGCGATTTCTACGTTTGAAAGTACGCTTTGATGTGGGATGAGGTTGTAGCTTTGGAAAATAAATCCAACATGGTGATTTCGATAGGTATCCCAATCAGAGCTTTTGTACTCACTGGTAGTCTTTCCGTTAATCGATAGCTCACCTGAGGATGCATGATCGAGGCCACCTATAATATTTAGCAAGGTGGTCTTTCCTGATCCTGAAGCACCAAGGATGCTTACAAACTCGGCATCTCTAAATGATACCGATACATCATCTAAAGCTCTTTGCTCAGTTGTTCCTGTACGATAAATCTTAGATATAGCATTGAGCTCAATCATGGCATGCCTTTCGTATAGGTGTATATAAAGACCTAATTAACATATGTTTGTATCTGTTTTAGTATACTATATACATTTGCTGCTATATATTCATGATGTTGCAAAAGTTTTAAATACTTAGCAGTTAAATGAGTGGTTTAATATGGTTATACCCTCTATAATCATAGGTATTAATCAGTATTCGTTTATAAATTTATCTATAAGCTAACTATCTATATCATATAAGTAATCTTATCTTTTTATAAGAATTGATATCTAGTTTTAACAATGCACAAGGAGTTGGAGTGAAAGAATATATCCAGGAGCTAAAAAGTCCTCAACCGACTCCAGGCGGAGGTAGTGTTGCAGGGATTTTACAGCAGCTGTGCTCGGCGCTATTGCAGATGACTTGCTCTATCTCATATCACGCATGCACGACCGAAGATCATTTGCGCTCTGAAGTACTTGCCGAGCTTATTGATAAGTCTGAGAAGATTTTGAATAAGGCTGCATATCTTTCTCAAGAAGATGAGCGTGTTTATCAAAAAGTTTCAAATGCATTTAAGATCAGTGCAGCAGATGAAACTGAGAAAGAAAATAAAAAACAAGCCATTGCTCTATCTTGTAGAGAGGCAGCTGATGTTCCTTATCAGATAATACTTCTTTCTTCTGAGCTATTAGATTTGATTGTACAGTGCGAAACATCTATTAATAAGTCACTCTTAAGTGACTTGGGTGTTTGTTTGTGTGTTGTTGAAGCTTCCGCAAAAGCTGCGTTGTATCTTGTTCATGCAAACTTGTTGTATATGAATCCAAAAGAAGCAGATAGGGTATATCAAAAATCGCATGAGGCATATGACTCATTTGTCAAATCTGCTCATGATTATCAAAATCATATTGATGCGCTATTGCTTGATGTAGCGCCTAAGAGAAAAGACCTATAAATGGGAACTATCCTTAAGGCTAAAGATATTCTTGGTAATTTAAACAATGAAATAAAGACACTGAGATCTAATTTTGTGAAGAAAGCACCCAAGCTAGTGTGTGTGAGTGTGGGTGAGGATATGGGTACTCAAAGTTATCTCAACTCAATAAGAAGGGTTTTAACAAATGAGTATTCTATCGATCTTCAAGTTATAGACCTGCCTCAAGACTCAAATGAAGCCGAAGTGTTATCGATTATCGATGCGCTCAATAGCGACAGAGAAGTTACAGCAATAATGCTTATGAGGCCACTTCCTTCTCACCTTAATCTCAAAAACGTACAAAAGCATATCTTGCCTTGTAAAGATGTAGATGGAGTAACTCCATTTAATGAAGCAGGATTTTGGACAGAACAAGAGGGTGCCTTTGGCTCATGCACAGCTCAGGCAGCCTTATATACCTTACAAAACATGGTCGATACACTCAGGGGACTTGATGTTGTTGTAGTGGGGAGAAGCCATGAGGTAGGAAGGCCAATAGCTGAACTTTTAACAAGAGAGGACTCAACTGTTACTTTGTGCCATTCTGCAACCGATGACCTAACAAGTCATCTGCGCAGTGCAGATGCTGTTATAAGTTGTACTGGCGTCGCTCATCTTATCGATGGCTCCATGCTCAAAGAAGGCGCCTATGTTGTCGATGTGGGAATGTCTATGCTAGATGGCATATTAGTGGGAGATGTTGATATAGATACAGCCATAGAAAAAGTTTCATATATTACTCCTGCAATTGGAGGAGTTGGAGCTGTTACAACCCACATGTTAGCGCTCCATATAATGCAAGCTGCCATCATGCAACAATAGAGTTTCTTTGCAGATGCAATCTATTAGATACAATAGAGAAGTTAAATTGCCAAGATTGGTTGTTTGATTTTGATACATTAGATCATTTGGAAATGAGATAGGCGTGTTTATTTCTCAATTAGATGAATTAAAAGAATTTTATAAAAAGGCAAAAACTTCTTCAATACTCGCTGTAGACACTGAGTTTTTGAGAGAGAAGACATATCACCCAAAGCTTTGTTTGATTCAAATGGCAACTAGAGATGAAGTAGTTGCAATAGATCCATTGGCTTTAGATGATTTATCTTTGGTTAAAGATCTTCTTGAAGATGAAAATATCACTAAGATTTTCCACTCTTGCTCTCAAGATTTAGAAGTGCTCAAGTATACCCTTGATGCTCACGTCCATCCTATCTTTGATACTCAAGTTGCAGCATCATTCTTAGGAGTTCGTCATCAGATTGGATATTCAAATCTTGTTCAGTCTATTTGTGATGTGAGGTTAGATAAAGCTGAAAGCCTTACCGATTGGTCTAAGAGACCTTTAGACAAAGAGCAGCTTCGCTATGCTGAGGATGATGTTTTATATCTTCCTGCAATATATGACAAGCTTCTAGGAGCTCTCATATCTAAAAATCGTTTGGGGTGGTTTGCTCCTGAAATGGAGTCACTTGTCAAAAATGATGCAAAAGAAGACGATTTTCGTGAGGCTTACAAGAAGGTCAAGCGCATCAATTCTCTTACATCTTCTCAGTTAGCAATTGCTAGAGAACTCTGTGAATGGAGAGAAATAACTGCTCAAAAACGCAATGTTCCAAGAAAATGGATATTGTCAGATGAGATTATCATCGAGATTACAAAGCGCGCTCCATTATCTGCTGAGCGTCTTAAGCGTATACGTGGCATACAGGCTCTATCTTCTCAAAATATCAACCTAATCCTCAAGGCAGTTGATAGGGGAGTTAATTGTCCAGAAGATCAAAGACCTAAGGCATTTAAACGTTCGAAATCATCTGTTGAAACAGAGAGCGTTGTAGATCTTATGTATGCTGTTTTGCGTATCGTAAGTGATAGAGAAGGAATCTCCGGGTCCATGATTGCAAATCGTGAGGACCTGGTAAGTTTTGCTCACAATCCTAAAACCAGTCGTCTAGGATCTGGTTGGCGCTATGATGTATTGGGATGCAAACTCGAGCAGCTTCTTGAGGGAAATATTGGACTTACGGTAAAAGACGGACGAATTGAATTTCTATAAGTCCTGTTGTATGACCCTTTTATATAAAATTTATTGTTATGATATTTAAAGATGTCTGCATGAGTGGTTATTATGTAGGCATCTTATTTTTGAAATCAAATACGTGATTGGCTTATGAATTGAGGTGACATGGAAAATAAAGATGTTATTAGTGTTTCTAAAGCTGTGGAGCTAGCGGGATCTAAGATTAGAGAATTACCAAAGTTCACAGTTATAGGAGAGGTCACTAACTTTAAAGGAAGGAATGCGCGCTCGGGTCACTGTTATTTTGAAGTTAAAGATGATCAGTCTTCTATGCAGGTTAGTATCTGGAGATCTAACTATGATAAGTGCAATGTCGAACTTCGAAATGGCATGGAAGTACATCTAACAGGCTCATTTAATGTATATTCAGCTCGAGGATCTTTATCTTTTATTGCTGATAAGATTACAGTTGCTGGTGAAGGTCTTCTCAGACAACAAGTAGCTGAGCTTCAAAGACAACTTGCACAAGAGGGATTGTTAGATGATTCAAGAAAACGTGATATCCCTAAGTTCTGTGAAAGAGTTGCAGTTGTTACATCAATGAGCGGAGATGCTGTTGTTGATGTTAAAAATACTCTAAACAGACGAAATAAATTTGTATCTCTTCAATTATTTGGTTCGAAGGTACAAGGCGACGGTGCGCCTAAAGACATTATTAGGGCGCTAAAGCATGCTGCTACATACAAACCTGATTGTATCTTGTTAGTACGTGGCGGTGGCTCTTACGAAGATCTTATGACTTTCAACGATGAGGAACTTTGTCGATACATCGCTAGCTGTCCTGTTCCTGTCGTTACGGGAATTGGACATGCCCAAGATGTAACAACAGCCGATCTTGTAGCAGATAGATGTACAAATACTCCAACTGCTGCAGCTGAATCTGTTGCTCCAACCCTTGATGAGATTACAAAATTTAATAATGATCGTGCAGATAAGATGCACAAGATTATTTCAGAGAAGATTAAGTCAAATCTTAAAGATTTAGATAGACTCTCAAGAAATATGCAATTGGCTCAAACACATCTTGTTAAAGAGAAAATACGTCAGATAGAAGCGCTTGAAAATAGAAAGTGCCTCACTGACCCAACGGGATTTTTGGATATTAAAGCGATTGATCTTTGTGAAACAACTGAAAGATTTTATGCTGCTTGGGATCGTTATTTTGAAAAAAGACAAAATGAAGTCTCTAGATATCAAGATGGAATGAAATTGGTTAAAAACCATCTTTTTAATAAGCCTAAAACTTTTATAGATATTATGGCTGGTAAATTAGATAGTTTGAGTCCACTTAAAGTATTGAGTCGTGGATATTCATTAACTAGAGATTCTCAAGGACACGTGGTTGAATCAGTCAATAATGTACACGTTGGCGATAGTGTCGATATTCGTCTTTCAGACGGAGATATTACCTGTACAGTCGATAAAATTAATACTATTAATTAAACTTAAGGAGAAGTCATGGCAGAGTATAAAAACGTTAAGGATATGTCTTTTAAAGAAGCATCTCTTGAATTAAACAGCATCGTACATTCTTTGGAGAATGGAGATCTTGAGCTTGAGGAGTCTTTGGAGATGTATGGTCGAGGAGTTGAGCTTCTTAAGGATCTTCATAATCGTCTAGATAAAGCAGAGCAGCAAGTAGCAGTTATTCTTGCTGACGAGAACACAATGTTAGATGTTCCAGGATTTAATCCTTCTGAAGACATCCAGTTTTAATCTAATATTTCTAACTATAAGCAGACGCAATTTTCTTGCGTCTGCTATTTTATAGATACATGTGTTGTCTGTATTCGATAGATTATTTAAAAACCAAGTCAAAAATTTGATATCCATCTATAAAAACGGACAAAAATGTGCTACATTTAGCAATTGTGACCATAGATTTGATTCGGCTTGCAGTGCCTTAAATAAGCTGCAGGTTTGAATTAAACCAACAGAAAGGTTCAGTATGTCCGATTGTATTTTCTGCAAAATTGCTCAGGGAGAAATTCCAACAGAGTTTTTGTATGAGGATGATAAGGTTGTTGCTTTTAAGGATCTCTATCCCCAAGCTCCTGTTCATATTCTGATTGTACCTAAGGCACATTTTGACAACTTTGCTCAGTGCAATGATGCGCAAACCTTGGTGTCGATGAATAAAGCAGTAGATTATCTTGCAAAGAAATTCGACCTCACCGATAAAGGTTATCGCCTCATTATGAACACAGGCGAAGATGCCGGACAAACTGTGATGCATTTGCATATGCATCTATTAGCTGGAAAACATCTTGGAGAGCACCTTATTTAGTTTTCTAAGATCAAATACATATATGGAAGGATTTGTATGAACGTATTAGTTATCAACGCAGGTAGCTCAAGTTTGAAGTATCAGTTCCTCAATACTGAAACTCACGAAGTATTTGCTAAGGGTAATGCTGAGCGTATTGGTATTGATGGAAGTTTCATCGGTCACCAGGAGCTCGATGGTGATAAGCAGAAGCTCGTTGTTGATCTTCCTGATCACAAAACTGCTATCGATCACGTATTTGAGATTCTCTCTACCATCGATCAGCCTATTGAAGGAATCGGTCACCGTGTAGTTCAGGGTGGTTGGTACTTCCCAGAGTCCAAGGTTGTTACTGATGAGACTCTTGGATGGGTTCGCGAGGTTGCTCCTTTGGCTCCATTGCACAACCCAGCTGAAGCTGACGTTATTGAGATCTGCCGCAACAAGTTCCCTGAGATTGGAAACGTTGTAGTATGTGATACATCCTTCCACTACAACATGCCAGAGGAGGCATATCGCTATGCTCTTCCTCGTGAGGTTGTAGATCGTCTTCA
>RCNH01000129.1_pt1 | contig 36296 bp, 25 predicted proteins | sample 2041161 | NCBI WGS metagenome assembly RCNH01 (sample SAMN09708215, study PRJNA481090) | Feces metagenome, whole genome shotgun sequencing project. | biome: feces | host: Leptonychotes weddellii | place: Antarctica: Sion Island | collected 2010-03-01 | reverse complement strand
GTGAGACAGTTCGGTCTCTATCTGTTGCGGGCGTAGGAAGATTGAGGGGTCCTGACTTTAGTACGAGAGGACCGAGTTGGACGAACCTCCGGTGTATCGGTTATGCTGCCAAGTGTACCGCCGAGTAGCCGCGTTCGGTTAGGATAAGCGCTGAAAGCATCTAAGCGCGAAGCCATCCCCAAGATAAGTCTTCCCTTGAGGGGCGTAGGAGACTACTACGTTGATAGGTTGCAGGTGTAAAGACAGTAATGTCAAAGCCGAGCAATACTAATTACCCGAACGGCTTTCTTGCAAGAAATCTTTATCTCATCTCTGAAAGATGTCAAATTATACTGCGTGTGGCAGATGAAACATTACCACACAGCTTCGATAGACTGAAGCACACGTTCTTTTAGGTGGTTATAGCAGTGAGGTTCCACCTCTTCCCATTTCACTAACGCCGATGGTACTGCGGTTATCCCGTGGGAGAGTAGGTAGCCGCCTCTTCAAGGTCGATCCAATTTGGGTCGACCTTTTTTTGTGCTTTTGGGGCACAGCCCCTTCTATGACCGCGAGGTCTGCCGTCTCGTTTGGTCGGTAGGGTATAGCCTGCGCTTGCCGCTCCGCTCGGTTGTATTCTGCTCTCGGTTCAGCGAGATTGGAAATATCACGCTGGGGACGGTCTCGCGAGAGAGGGGTGCAGCTCGATTACTATGTGGATGGTTTGCGATGCCCCCGTACATTATATATATTAGCCAATCCGTAGGGGTTGGCTTTTCCTATTTTAGAGTACAGTCTGCTCTATGCGTAAGTTAATTTCTTCAGAAATATTTTCCCCTCAATAAACAACAATGTCTGTGTTTTTGTACATTTGTTTTTATTACCAAATAAATCGTACGATGCTATGAATATTATGAAATCTCTTTTTGCGCTCTGTGCTGCCGGTATGGCGGTTAGTTGCGCGGACAATTCCTACAATCTGACCGGTCGTATCGATCTCGACCGTGACTCGCTTATCTTGCAGGTGCTGCCCCAGCCTAATGGTGCAGATGCCGAGCGCCCTCAAAGTGTATTGGACACCGTGGTGCTCGTCAATGGTCGTCTTGAGGCGCAGATTCCCGACTCCCTCGTCTCGTTCGTCTATTTCATTCCCAAGCCCACCTCCAACACCGAGATGATGTCGATATATCCCGTGCGTGTCCTCTTCGTGCCGGGTGACAAAATGAAGGTGGAGGGATCGTTGAACAACCTCACCGTTTCGGGTACGGAGGTTTACGATGCCTACAATCAGACCGACTTCGCACGGCTGGAGCGCAGACGCAACGATGTGATGCGCGAAATCCAGCAGTTGAGTGCCGACTACGAGCAGAACAAGGCTGTGGTGGATTCGTTACGCAGTGAGGTGAAGACGATGGACAAGGAGTTGTCGCAGGTGGGTTTGGAGTGCGTGAAGAACGACCCCGAGAACCCCTCGAACCCGTTAATCATGATGCAGATTTCTTCGGAGCATTGTCTCGAGGCGGCCAAGTATCTGGGCGAGGGTGTGCGCAACGGCAAGATGAAGGGGGCTTTGGATTACTACATCAGTCAGTGTGAGCGCACGGTGCAGAAGAAAGCCAACTGGGCAAATCTCACCGAGGGTGCCATCGCTCCCGACTTTACGCTGCCCGATGCGCGCGGCGGTGAGAAGTCGTTAAAGGATTTCAGAGGTAAATATGTGGTGCTCGACTTTTGGGGCATCTGGTGCGGCTGGTGCGTGAAGGGTATTCCCGAGATGCAGAAATACTACAAGAAGTATCACAAGAAGGTGGAGTTTGTGAGCATCGACTTTGGCGACAAGCCCGAAAAGGTGGCGAAGTTCATCGAGGAGAAGGGTATGTCATGGACGAATCTCTGCAACGGTGAGCGTTCGGATGTAGTGACCGCCTACGGTGTGCCGGGCTATCCGACCAAGATTATCCTCGATGGCGAGGGGCGCGTGGTCGCCAAATTTGTGGGCGAGGGACAAGACTTCTACAACAAGTTGGACGAGCTGTTCTAACGCCGCCCGAGTAAATAAAAAATACCCTGCTCCACACGGAACAGGGTATTTTTTGTGTATGTCAGCGCGCGCCCGAAATCCCCGAATGTGTATCCGTGGAGGCATAGTGTGCGTCCGTGGGGGCAAAGTGGGTCCCGAACGTGGCAGGGCGTGCAAATCTTCCGCGCCGTTCCGAACTATCGCGAGTAGCGTCTCGGGTAGCGGAACAGAATCGAGCAGATGGCAAATGTGCCCATCGTGAAGGGATAGTAGAGATTGCCGATGATGCTCAGCGGCGATATTTCGGCGAGTCCTGCCGCCATGAGCAGTTGTGCGCCATAGGGCAGAATACCCTGCATAAAGCACGAAAAAGTGTCGAGAATGCTGGCTACCTTGCGGTTGTCGAGCTGGTACTTGCGCGTGATGTTCGCCGCGATGGGACCCGTGGTCAGAATGGCGATGGTGTTGTTCGCCGTGCAGAGGTTGGCGATGCTCACCAATGAGGCGATGCCCAGCTCCGCGCCACGCTTCGAGTGGATATGTCGTGTGAGGATGTCGAGCAGGTAGTCGATACCGCCGTTGAAACGTATCAGCTCCAGCATACCGCCGGCCATCAGACTGATGATGATGAGTTCGCCCATGTCCATGATGCCGCTGCCCATCGCTCCGAACCACTCGATGAAGGTGAAGCTGCCCGTGATGAAGCCCACGAGGGCGGTGCTCAAGATGCCGATGAGCAACACGGGAATGACGTGCAGACCCATGAGTGCCATGCCGATGACCAGCAGATAGGGGGTGACGCGCAGCCACTCGATGCGCTCGGTGACCACGGGAGCGGTGAGGTCAAATCCCATGAAGATGTAGATGCCGAGGACGATGACGGCCGCCGGCACGACAATGAGGGAATTGATGCGGAATTTGTCGCGCATCTTACAGCCCTGTGTACGGGTCGAGGCGATGGTGGTGTCGGAGATGAAGGAGAGGTTGTCGCCGAAGAACGAACCGCCGACCACGACACCCAGCATGAAGGGCAGGGCGATGCCCGTATGCTCAGCCAGACCGATGGCCACGGGGGTGAGGGCGACAATGGTGCCGACACTCGTGCCGATGCTTAGCGAGATGAAACACGCCGCTACGAAGATACCTGCCAGCAGAAGGTTGTCGGGCAGGACATGGAGGGTGAGGTTTACGGTGGCTTCGATGGCACCCATCTCCTTGGCGGAGTTGGCGAAAGCTCCGGCGAGAATGAAAATCCACAACATGAGCAACATATTGGGATTCGATGCCCCGATGGAGAATTGCATGATGCGCTCCTCGAGCTTCAGACCACGTGTGACGAGCACCGCCACGCACGAAGCGAAGAGAAACGCCACGGTGATGGGCACTTTGTAGAAGTCATCGACGAGTATCGAGGTGCCGAGATAGAGCGTCAGAAAGATGACCAGCGGACTCAGTGCGACCCAGCCCGCAGGTTTGTGAGGGTTGATATTGTTCTGTGTATTCATAAAATGTGTGTTCGGTGATGAATCTTTGACTCTTCGGTGTGGCGTGCGCCGTGTCGGGAGTGCCGGGTGGTAAAATCACCTGCTGTCGGCCATGACGGAGGAAGGAAAATTCCTCACGGCAGAAAAACGGTGCAAAATTCACTAAAATAGCCCTGATATGCAAATATTTCGACATAAAACCTGCTGTGCCACAGCGAAAAAAACGAGAGCGCGGTGGTCGGGAGCGGGGGGGCGGCAGGAGGAAATAGGAGTGGGCGGTGTTCGAGGGGCGGAGAAAAAGGTGGCGGTTTTTGGGAAGCGGAAAAAAATATGGCGGGGCGGTGGAAGTGTATGATGCGGACGGAGGAATGAAGAAATGGCGCGGGGATTTTGGGTGGAGAGGGGACGGGGGCGATGGTGCGGAAAAATAAGGTGGGCGGTTTCGGGGAACGTGAAAATATGGAGGCGGCGATGAGAAGTGTATGAAGCGGACAGAGGAATGAAGAAATGGCGCGGGAATTTTCGGGTGGAGGGGGAACGGGGGCAGAGAAAAATGTGGTGGTTTCGGGAAAATGGGGGGGGGAAAATTATGTGGGGTGGATTGGTTGGCGCAAAAATAAAATAGGGGAGTGTTCGACCTCGCGCCCCTTCCCCGCGCCAGCGAATCTCCCCTTTTTCAAAGGGGAGAGAAAGAGGGGTATGTCTATATCTAGGCTTCTAATCGGGCGCGGTAATTCTCTCCACCCCCGTAAAGCAAATAAGGGCGACTTCCCAAGGAAGTCACCCTTATTCTTTATGTGCTAAAACTTTTTTGTAAAACCTTGCGCCCCTTCCCCGCGTCAGCGAATCTCCCCTTTTTCAAAGGAGAGAGAAAGAGGGGAATGTCTGAATTGTTCTAGGAGCGACCGTTGGAACATGGAATAGCCGTATAACAAATAAGGTGTCCCCAAAAGGGACACCTTATTGCATGTATTGGTGCTAATGAACGTATTCGTTCGTCGCTCCTAGAAACCCTTGCCGATAGCGAGGAAGTCAGCTGCCTTGAGGGCTGCACCACCGATCAGACCACCGTCAACATCCTCCTTAGCGAAGATCTCGGCTGCGTTTGCGGGCTTGCAAGAACCACCGTAGAGAATAGCGGTCTCCTGTGCCAGTGCGCCGAACTTCTCAGCCAATACCTTGCGGATGTAGGCGTGAATCTCCTGTGCCTGGTCAGCGGTAGCGGTCTTACCGGTACCGATAGCCCATACGGGCTCGTATGCGATAACGAGGTTCTTGAACTGCTCCTCGGTCAGGTTGTAAACAACCTCCTCAATCTGAGCCTTCACTACGTCGAAGTGCTTCTCAGCCTCACGCTCCTCGAGGTTCTCACCTACACAGTAGATGGGAGTCAAACCGTTAGCATAAGCCTGCTCCATCTTCTTGTTCAGGGTCTCCGAAGTCTCACCGTAGTACTGGCGACGCTCCGAGTGGCCGAGGATAACGTACTTGCAACCCAGAGCTGCAATCATCGATGCTGCTACCTCACCGGTGTAAGCACCCTTAGCCTCTGCTGCGCAGTTCTGTGCACCGAACTCGATGTCAGAACCCTTCAAAGCCTCGGCTACCATGGCGATGTGAGTGAAGGGAGGACATACGATGAAGCTCACCTCATTCGAAACCTCACCACGACCTGCTACTACACCTTTTGCCAACTCTACGCCCTCCTGGGGAAGAGTGTTCATCTTCCAGTTACCGGCTACAATTTTCTTTCTCATTTTCGTAAATTTTTATGGTTTTTGTAAACTTATTAATTTTCGTTTTCGGGATTGGGGATTACTCCTCGCACCACTTCTTGACCTCCTCCATCGAGGGAGCCTTCAAACCGAGTTTGTTCTTCTTGTTGAAACCGCAGAGGTCGTTGAAGAACTTGCCTGCCGAGAGCTTCTTCAGCGAATCGACAGTCAGATAACCCATCTTCTGAATGACGGGCACCCACTCCTCGGGGACACCGATTTCGATGTACTTCTCGGCGGGGTCGTTGACCGCCTTCTTCTCGGGGCGCATCTGGGGGAAGAACAGCACGTCCTGAATCGAGGGCTGACCGGTCATGAACATCGCCAGACGGTCGATGCCGATACCCATACCCGAACATGAGGGCATACCGTACTCGAGGGCGCGCACGAAGTCCATATCGATGAACATCGCCTCGTCGTCGCCCTTCTCCGAGAGACGCAACTGCTCCTGGAAACGCTCCAGCTGGTCGATGGGGTCGTTGAGCTCCGAGTAGGCGTTGCACAACTCCTTACCATTGACGAACAACTCGAAACGCTCTGTGAGGTCGGGGTTCTCTCTGTGACGCTTCACGAGGGGAGACATCTCGATGGGGTAGTCCGTAACGAAAGTAGGCTGTACGAACTCCTCCTCGCAATACTGACCGAAGATGGCATCGATGAACTTACCCTTACCCATCGTCTCGTCGGTCTCGACATTGAGTCGCTTGCAAGCCTCTCTGAGCTGCTCCTCGCTCTGACCCGTGATGTCGTAACCGGTCTTCTCGCGAATGGCATCGGTCATGGTGATGCGGCGGAAAGGAGCCTTGAAAGATACCTGCTTGCCGTCGATAACCACATCGGTGGTGCCGTTCACGGCCATGGCTACCTTCTCGAGCATCTGTTCGGTGAACTCCATCATCCAGATGTAGTCCTGATAAGCCACGTAAATCTCCATTACGGTAAACTCGGGGTTGTGGGTGCGGTCCATACCCTCGTTGCGGAAGTTCTTGCCGAACTCGTAGACACCGTCAAAGCCACCCACGATGAGTTTCTTGAGGTACAGCTCGCTGGCGATACGCAGATACTGGTCCATGTCGAGGGTGTTGTGGTGGGTGATGAACGGACGCGCCGAAGCACCACCGGGAATGGGCTGGAGAATGGGGGTCTCCACCTCGAGATAGCCCTTCGCGTTGAAGAACTCGCGCATGGTGGAGATAATCTTCGAACGCTTCACGAAGACATCTCTAACCTGAGGATTGACCACCAAATCGACATAACGCTGGCGGTAGCGCACCTCGGGGTCGGTGAAGGCGTCAAAGGTCTGTCCGTCCTTGGCCTTCACCACGGGAAGGGGACGTACCGACTTGGAGATGACGGTAAACTTGTTGCAGTGTACCGACAATTCACCGGTCTTGGTGTGGAAAGCGAAACCCTCCACGCCGATGTGGTCACCGATGTCGAGGAGCTTCTTGAATACGGTGTTGTATAATGTGGGGTCACCTTCGGGGCAGATGTCATCGCGACGAATGTAGACCTGAATGCGGCCGGTGTGGTCCTGCAATTCGAAGAACGAAGCGCTACCCATGATACGGCGCGACATGATACGTCCTGCGATGCGTACGTTTTGGTAGTTCTGCTTCTGCTCGTCGTAGTTTTCAGCTATTTCGCGTGCCGTTGCCGTCACCTCGTAACGGGCAGCGGGATAGGGGTCAATGCCCAGCTCGCGAAGTTGTGCCAGAGATGCTCTTCGAAGCTGTTCTTGTTCACTGAGTTCCATCATCATTTATCTGTGTTTTAATTGTTATCGTATTATCTGTGCAAAAGTAGTGAAAAATGGTCTAAATCGCAATAATTAAGTCCAAAAACGATTTTCCGACCCCCGATGTCGTGCCGGGGAGAGGGGCACAAAAAAGGGCAACCGTCGGAGGGTTGCCCTTGTGGGAATGTATTGTCGCGGAGCGGCTATCGCTTGCGGACGAAGACCGTAGCCGTGCGCGAGGTGTTGTAGATGCGGATTTTGGGGTACTCCTTGCCGTCGTCGCCCTTCACGTTGTAGGAGAAGTGGACGTCGTCCATCGACTGGCGTTCCTGTCCGCCGAAGCGTTTCTCGTCGGTGGAGAGTATCGGCACATAGCGACCTGCCTGCGGTACGGGCAACTCGTAGTCGGGAATCGAAGCCGAGGGGTGCCAGTTGAAGACAAAGAGCAGTTTGCCGTGGGAGAAGACCATGGTTTTGTTCTGCTCGTCCATGAGGTTGTTCCACGCATAACCCGAGGAGAGCACCTTGTATTTCTTGACGAGTCGAATCATCGCCTTGTCGAACGCGCCGAGCCACGAGTAGCGCAGCAGACCGTTGCGCGAGAGTGACCACTGACGGCGTGCGTGGGCATAACTCCAGTTGTTTCCCTCGCGTGGGAAGTCAATCCATTCGGGGTGTCCGAACTCGTTGCCCATGAAGTTGAGGTAGGCCTGACCGCCCGTGGAGATGGTCATCAGTCGAATCATCATGTGGAGCGCCATACCGCGGTCGATGACCAGATTTTCGGAGGCGCGGTCCATGTGGAAATACATCTCCTTGTCCATCAGTCGGAAGGCGATGGTCTTGTCGCCCACCAGTGCCTGGTCGTGCGACTCGGCGTAGGCCACGGTCTTGATGTCGGGCAGACGGTTGGTCATCACCGACCACATCTCCCAGATGTTCCAATCCTCGTCGGGAATATCCTTCAGCAGCTTAATCCAGAAGTCGGGAATCGCCATGCCCAGACGGTAGTCGAAACCTATACCGCCGTCGGCTGTGGGGATACACATACCGGGCATACCGCTCACATCCTCGGCGATGGTCAGCGCATCGGGACGGTATTCGTGAATGAGGTCATTGGCAAGGGTGAGGTAGGTGATGGCATCGTTATTGACGCCCTCATCGAAGAATTTGTCGCGGCTGTCGAAATCCACATAGCCGTGGTGGTGGTAAATCATGGAGGTGACACCGTCAAAGCGGAAGCCGTCGAAGTGGAACTCGTCGAGCCAATACTTCACGTTGGAGAGCAGGAAGTGCTCGACCTCGTGTTTGCCGTAGTCGAAAATCATCGAATCCCAATACTTCTGATAGCCTGCCTCGCCGGGTTTGGAGTAGAGGTGGTCGCTGCCGTCCAGCTCGTTGATGCCCTCGTTGAGGTTCTTCACATAGTGGGCGTGTACCAAATCCATGATGACCGCGATGCCCAGCTCGTGGGCGCGGCGAATCAGCTCCTTCAGCTCCTCGGGTGTGCCGAAGCGTGACGAGGGGGCAAAGAAGTTGGAGACGTGGTAGCCGAACGAACCGTAGTAGGGGTGCTCGGCGATGGCCATGAGCTGCACGGCGTTGTAGCCGTCACGGTGAATGACGGGCAACACCTTTTGGGTGAACTCGGCGTAGGTGCCCACACCCTCTTTCTCCTGTGCCATGCCCACGTGTGCCTCGTAGATGAGGGGTGCGCCGATGGACGAGGCATCGAAGTGGTCGCCCTGCCAGTCGAAGGGTTCGGGGTTCCAGAACTGCGCGGTGTAGTTTTTCGTCTCATCGTCCTGCACCACACGGGTGGCGTAGGCGGGTATGCGGTCGAGCCAGCCGTTGTGGCCGTGCACGTGAATCTTATAGAGAGAGCCGTGTGTCAGACGGTCGCGGTACATGGCCGACGGGAAGAAGATGCTCCACACACCGTTTTTGTCTTTGTGGAGTCTCAGCTCGGTGCGCTGCCAGTTGTTGAAGTCGCCGAAGATATAGACGTCCTGCGCTTCGGGCAGCCACTCTCTGAACCACCAGCCGTCGAGTTGTGCGTCCCACCTCCAGCCGAAGTAGAGATAGCCGTTGGCGTAGTCGGTCAGGGTCGATGACGAACGCATGATATCCTTTTTGCGCTCGGTGTAGCGCGTCCATCGGGCGTTGAGGGCTTCCTCCGCCGGGCGAAGCCACTCGTCACGTTCCACGATGGGAAGGTGGGGTGTAGTTTGTTCCATGATACAACTGTGTTTAGTACAAATATACGAAAAATCGGTGGAAATTCCTCACAAACCCCCGTGAAAAGTGGGGCGCAGAGGAGGCGAAAAATCTCCTTTCGGAGGTGAAAATGAGAAGGAAAGGGGCTGTGTGATGAGTCGATGATGATGAAATTATCACTAAAATGGGTGGAAATGGTGACAAATTGTCGGCCAAAGCGGGGGATAATCTTAAAAAATGAGTTTCAAGGTGTCGAAATTGTCTTCTAAAGATGCAATACGGGTGTAGAATTACGAAAAAAAATTCTACCTTTGTAGAAATTCAAATTTAATTATTAACACATCTTCTAAAACTATGTTTAACGGACAACCAAAAGGTTTGTGGGTGTTGTCGCTTGCTAACACCGGCGAGCGATTCGGCTACTATACCATGCTTGCCATCTTCACGCTCTTTTTGCAGGCAAAATTCGGTTTTTCATCGGGTGTGACCTCCAATGTCTTTGCAGGTTTCCTTGCACTGGTCTACTTCCTCCCCGTGTTGGGCGGTTATTTGGCCGACAAGTTCGGTTACGGTAAAATGGTCACCACCGGTATCATCGTCATGTTCCTCGGTTATGTGTGTCTGGCCATTCCCACAGGCACCGATGTAACCGGTATGGCCGCCATGTTTGGCGCGCTGTTTCTCATCGCTTTGGGTACGGGTCTTTTCAAGGGTAACCTCCAGGTGATGGTGGGTAACCTCTACGACGACCCCAAGTATTCGGCAAAGCGTGATACGGCTTTCTCGATTTTCTACATGGCCATCAACGTCGGCGCATTGTTTGCTCCCACCGCGGCCGAGAAGATTACCGAGTGGTACATGGATAAGGACGGCTTCTCCTACAACGCCGACATTCCGGCTCTGGCTCACAGCTTCCTCGACGGCAGCATCTCGTCGGAGGCTCTCGCCAAGTTCTCGAATCTGGCCGCAGCTCAGGGTGCCGAATATGTCAACGACCTCGAAGGTTTCGCCAATGCTTATATCAACAGCCTGTCGGGCTCCTATCACTGGGGCTTTGCCGTAGCCTGCCTCTCGCTCATCATCTCGATGGCGATTTACGTGCTGGGCAAGCGTACTTTCAAGCACGCCGATGTGAATGTCAAGAGTGCCACTCCCGAGCAGAAGGAGGAGGTCGTGGAGCTGACTCCCGAGCAGAACAAGTCGCGCATCACCGCTCTTTTGCTGGTCTATGCCGTTGTGATTTTCTTCTGGATGGCCTTCCACCAGAACGGTCTGACGCTCACCTTCTTCGCGCGTGACTACACCGCAACCTCGGTTACGGGTCTGTCGCGTATCGGTTTCGATGTGATTAACCTCGTCCTGATTATCTTCTTCGTCTACGGTGCCATTGCCTTTGCACAGGCTTCGAAAGCCAAGGAGAGACTGGTGTCGGGTCTTGTGGCCGTCGGTGCCGTTGCACTTCTGGTGAGCAAGTATTTCGCCATGGGTGACACCGAGGTGGCTGTCCTGCCCCAGAAGTTCCAGCAGTTCAACCCCTTCTTCGTGGTGGCGCTGACCCCCATTTCGATGGCGGTGTTCGGTGCGCTGGCCAAGCGTGGCAAAGAGCCTTCGGCTCCCCGTAAAATCGGTATCGGTATGTTCATCGCCGCTCTGGGCTTCACCATCATGGCGGTAGGTTCTATGGGTCTTCCCATTCCCGATGATTTGGCTTCGACCACTGCCGACTATCGTGTAACCCCCAACCTGCTGATTTCGACCTACCTTGTGCTGACCTTCGCGGAGTTGTTCCTCTCGCCGATGGGTATCTCGTTCGTGTCGAAGGTGGCACCTCCCAAGTATAAGGGTCTGATGATGGGTGGTTGGTTTGCTGCCACTGCCGTGGGTAACTACCTCGTCTCGATTATCGGTATTCTGTGGGGCGGTCTTCCGTTGTGGGTACTCTGGACTATCCTTATCGTCCTCTGTCTCATCTCGGCACTCTTCATCTTCTCGATTATGAAGAAGCTGGAGCACGCCACTGCATAACCTCCGAAAAGAGGATAAAACAAAAAGGTCGGAATTGAAAAATTCCGACCTTTTTTTGTATCTGTCACTTGCGTTGAGGGGAGAGCCTGACGCTGGCGCGAACAAAGGGATTGCCGTTGCGTTGTCGCTTCGTTGCGTCCTTTTGTCGTTTGCCCCCCCGCCGAAGCAATTATTTGAAGGGGCTGTCCGGCTCTTTCGACATCACGTAGTAGAACATCTTGTCCACGAATGCGGGGCAGAACTTCTTGAAGAAGAAGGTGGCGCGACCCTCAATTTCCATCAGACAAAGACGCTTGCGGTTGAGGATACCCTTTGCCACGCGGTGGGCGACCTCCTCGGCAGTCATCATCTTCGACTCGTCACGCGGTGTCTCACCCTGCTGTGAGCCGTCGGCGGTGAGAGCCGAGAAACGCACGTTGGAAGCCGTAAATCCGGGGCAGGCAATCATCACATGAATACCCTTCTTGAGGTTCTCGATGCGCAGGGTCTCGAGGAAACCCGTCATGGCGTACTTCGAAGCCGAGTAGCCGGTGCGTCCGGGCAGACCGTGAAGACCGGCCACCGACGAGATGCCGACAATCGAACCCTTCGACTCCTGAATGTAGGGCAGTGCATACTTGCAGCAGTTGACCGCACCCCAGAAGTTCACGTCCATGAGCTTGTGGAGCACCGCGAGGTCCACATCGTCGAAGATGGCACGCATCGACAGACCTGCATTGCAAATCAGCACATCGATACCGCCAAAGGTATCGACCGCCGTGTCGATGAGGTGCTTGCACTCCTCGGGGCGGGTGACATCGACCCCTGCAAAGGCCGCCTGACCGCCCTTCTCCGTAATCTCGGAGACGATGTGCTGCAATTTATCCACGCTGCGTGCGCCGAGTACCACCTTGGCACCTGCGGCGGCATATTCGCGCGCCATGGCCTCGCCGATACCCGACGATGCGCCCGTGATGACAATAATTTTACCTTCTAATGTTTTCATATCAATCGTTAATTTCTATTTCGAGAGTGTCGTAGGCCAACTCCACATTCTCGGGCAGGAGGTCGTAGGAGTCGGCGTGCAGACCGATGTCGTGTGACATATGGGTGAGCATTGCTCTTCGGGGCTTCACCCTGTCGATGAGGGCGAGCGCCTCCTTCACATTGAAGTGGGAGTCGTGGGGCAGGAAACGCAGGGCATTGACCACCAGCAGGTCCAAACCGTGGAGCTTTGCCTCCTCCTCGGGGTCGATGGTCTTGAAGTCGGTCAGATAGGCCAACTTGCCGATGCGGTAGCCCGTCACGCTGAATCGCGAGTGGTGACCTGCCACGGGGATAATCTCCACCCCGCAGACCGAGAATTTCTCGCCGGGGGTCAGCGTGTGCAACACCATTTCGGGGACTCCGCGGTATTTGTTCTGCGCGAAGGCGTAGCTGAAATCCTTTTTCACACACTCCACCGTGGTGGGCATGGCGTAGATGTCCACCTTGTGGATGTTGGGGTAATCGACAAAATTAAACGCTCTGACATCGTCCAGACCGCCGATGTGGTCCTTGTGTTCGTGGGTGAGCAGTATGCCGTCGATGTGCGAAACACCCGTGCGGAGCATCTGATAGCGGAAGTCGGGACCGGCATCGATGACCAGTCTCACACCGCGAGTTTCTATCATGGCGGAGGTGCGCAGACGTTTGTCGCGCGGGTCGTCCGAACGGCAGACCTTGCAGTGGCAGCCGATAACAGGCACACCCTGAGATGTTCCTGTTCCCAAAAATGTGATTTTCATGAGTACAAAAATACAAAAAATATGCACACCCTGTCAGCCGCGGGGCGAAAAATAGAGCATCGGCGGACGGCTTTCCCCTGTGGGCGGAGCATCGCTTGGTGAGGGGCGAAAAAAATCACCCCGACCTGTGGAGGGTCGGGGTGGATAAGTCTGTATGGTGGACGATTTCACATCACGCGACAGAGGGTGTGGAGCCGCTCCGCCACGCGTGAGTCACTCTTACTCGAACTGCTCGGGGAAGAAGATGCCGGCGCAGAAACGCAAGGGGTTGTTGTCCGACTCCCAAACCAGCTCCAGCTTAGAACCGTTGTCCTTGAGACGAATCACCGAGTTGGTGAGGTAATCGTTACCGTAGTCCTTGAGCTGTGCCAGGTAGATGTCACCGTTGACAGGATTTACTGCAAAACCGTTGTAGAGCTTGTAGGGGGTGGGCATGAACTCCTTGAACGACAACGAAGTGGTGGTGTTCTGTGCGAAGTTGTGCTTCCAGACCACGCCTGCGCGATCGTCGGCGTAGTAGATGTTACCCTTGGCAGAGCCGATGACCGAAGCGTTGCCGTAGCCCTTGTTCACGTTGAAGTCGGTGATTTCGTGCTGGTCGATGATGCTGAAGTCCTTGCCGCTGACTTTGTAGATGGTCGTGGGAGCAACCATCCACAGGTTGCCGTCATAGGTCTTGGCGATGCCCTGAATGTCGGCGATTTCGGGGTGAGCCACAGCCTCCTTGTCCTTCTCGATAACCAGGAAACCGGTCTTCTTGTTGCCCATGGCAATCACCTTGCCGTCCAGAACAACCATCGTGCGCTGCTGTGCCGACTCGCTGCCCTTGACAGGGGTCTTCTCGCCGGTCTTGGTGTTGAGGCAGAAGATACCCTTGCCATTGACGCGCAGGTAGACATGCTCCTCATCGAGTACGGCGATGTGGGTAACCCAGTCGGCAGGAGAGTACTTGTCCTTTCCTGCATTGGGGTCCTTGTAGTATTCGCCCACCAGCTTGTAGGTGTCCTTGTCGAAAACGGTCAGGTGGCAGAATGTGTCGCGAGTACCGTTCTGTGCCACGACATAGATTTTGTTGTTGTGGATATACATGTCCTGTGCAACATTACCCAGATGCTTGCCGCTGTTGGCTGTGGCAAAAACATTCTCGTAGAGATGGTTCTGGGCATCGAGGAAGTGGAGCGAGCCGGTCTCGCTGCTCATGTTGCCCTCGTTGAGGATGTAAGCGCCTTCGAATTTGGGCGCGATGCCGCCGTTGCCGCCGTTGCCGCCGTTGTTGTCGTCATCGGAGCAGGCGGTGATGGTCATCGCCAGTGCAAACGACAGGAATAAGACTTTGAATAAGTTTTTCATAATTACTGATATTTGTTAATTGTTACTTCTTGAAGATGAACCACACCGCCATAATCAGACAGATGAAGCCTGCGATGTGATTCCATTTGACGGGGTCGCCCTTCATGAAGAAGAGGACGAAGACCGAAAAGACGGTCAGCGAGATGACCTCCTGAATGACCTTCAGCTCCCAGATGGAGAACGGGCCGCCGAGGTCGGCACTGCCGATGCGGTTGGCAGGCACCTGACAGAAATACTCGAAGAGGGCGATGCCCCAGCTGATGAAGATGATGGTAATCATGCCGAAGCGTTCCATCTTGGATTTGAAGGCAATATGTCCGTACCATGCCAGTGTCATGAAGGCATTGGAAAGTATCAACAGTGTAATGGTGGCGAGTGCTTTCATTTCGTCTTTCCGATTTTTTTTACAAGGGGCAAATTTACGGATAAAAAAGATATGTTCGCAAATTATTGCTACCTTTGTTGGTCTTAACAAATGAAAAATGGCAGATAATTATTTGGGTCGCAAGATGGAGGAATACTTCGCGCGTCCGGCTTCGAAACCTGTCCACAAGGTGTTGGGCACGCTCTCGCGTCTGGTGACCAAAAACCGCAGTCACAGAAGTTACGACCCTAAATTCGAAGTGCGTGACGACCAGATGGAGCGTATCCTGTCGCTGGTCAATCGTCTTCCGTCGGCTCGCAATGCCCAGGTGTTGCGCTACCGCCCCGTGCTGCACGACGAGGCGCGGCGTATGTTGCCCCTCATCTCGATGGGGGCGGCACTGCCCGAACTGAAGCTGCCTTCACCCCAGACACCACCCTCGGCGTATATCATCATCTGCTCCTCGGCAGAGGAGACGCGCTATGTGGACATCGACCTCGGCATGGCGGCACAGACCCTGCTCCTGCAGGCGGTGGAGATGGGACTCAACGGCATCTGCATCGCGGCATTCGATGCCGACAAGGTGCAGGAGGAGTTCGCGTTGCCCTGCCGTCCGTTGCTGATTCTGGCATTGGGACGCGGTGCCGACACCATCGAAATGGAAGAAATACACAGTGGCGAGAGCACCGACTACTACCGCCGTGACGGTGTGCATTACGTGCCGAAGCTCTCGCTCGACGACCTCATCATCGGGAAGGAGAATCCCTGCAGCGAGAAATAAGTTTTTTTACAGATTATGGACGAATTAACCCTCACGACACCGGCATTGCTTTTCCCTGCGGTGTCGCTCATTCTGCTGGCTTACACCAACCGTTTTCTGTCGTATGCCCAGCTGGTGCGCCGTCTCAACGAGCAGCACCACCAAAACCCCACCAAAGTGACCCACGCGCAAATCGACAACCTGCGTTTGCGACTGAGTCTCACACGCCTCATGCAGTTTCTGGGTGTGGCGAGTCTGTTTTTCTGCGTGGTGACCATGTTGCTCATCTACATCGGCTGGACCCTCACTTCGGTCTACATCTTTGCCATCGCACTCTTTCTGCTGATGTGCTCGCTGGGCGTGTCGATGTGGGAGATTCACATCTCGGTGCGCGCCCTCGACATCCATTTGCAGGATATGGACAAATAATCGGAGTGGGGGTATCCTCTTTTCCGAAAATCCTCTCCCCACGGGTACGGAGGAGCGTAAACCACCAAGTCGGGCTTCAATGAAAAGACCCGACTTTTGATTTTTTCAGCGTATCGTTTTACCACCGCTATCTCCGCCCCCTCCCCGTTACCGCCATTACCGCCATAAAAAAACGGCAGCCGAATTTGCTCGGTTGCCGTTTTTTTCGTTGAGGCGGATATATGTATCTGCTTTTCGTTGGGACGAGTGCGGATTACATATATCTGCGCAATGCCTTCACCCAAATCTTGTAGCCCTCCTCGTTGAGGTGGAGTCCGTCGGTGGAGTATTCCGCCGGCAGGGTGTGGCTGTGCTTGGGGCAGAAGCGCGAGTAGAGGTCGATGTATTTGGCATCGTGACGCTTGGCGGCCGCCTTCAACAGGGTGTTGATTTGGGCAACCATCTCCTCCTTGCCGTCCAGACGCTTGTAGCGGTGGAAACTCTCGTTGAAGGGCAGAATGCTCTGCACGTAGAGCCTGGTCGAGGGACTCTCCCTGCGGATACGCTCCATAATCATCTCCACACGGCGGGCAATCTCCTCACTGCTTAAATCGTGGGAGATGTCATTGACGCCAATCATCAGAAATATCTTGGCAGGCTGTCCCGGCAAGATGAGGTGCAGACGGTCATAGACGCCCATCGCCTCGTCACCGATGATGCCGCGGTTGATGACATTCTCCGTCTCCAGACGTGCCGACCAGTCGCCGCCGTTCTCCGTGAGACTGTTGCCCAGCATCACGATGTTGTCGGAGGTGACGGGCTTCTCGTCCATGAAATCGACAATGCGCTTGTAGTAGTGCTCGGTGTAGGGAGCCATCTGCTCCACGGGGTCACCCGTCAGACTCGCCGCCACCACATTGCTCACCAACGTGCGCAGGCGGATTACGCTGTGCTCGTCGTGGGGGTGAACATGATTGGTCAGCAAGATGATGCTGAGGTTGCTCTCGGGGTCGATGACAATGCTGGTGCCCGTGTAGCCCGTGTGACTGTAAGTCTGTGCTCCCAGCAGACTGCCGTTGTTGGAGGCATAGGGGGTGCAGTTGTCCCAGCCGAGGGTACGTCCCAGCTCGCTCACTTCACGGGGTATCGAACGCATGGCTCTCACACCCATGGGGCTGAGAATGCGGTGTCCGTTCCATGAACCGCCATTCTGAAGGGCGGCACACAGCACGGCAATATCCTCTGCCGAGGAGAAGACCGAGGCGTTGCCGCTCACACCTCCGTTCATCACGCGAGCCAGGGGGTCATGCACCTGACCGCAGAGTATCTGACCGTTGGGCTGCTCCTCGGTGGGGGCAATCAGCGAGTGCCAGTCGCCCTTGACAAGGGGTGCCCAGTGGGCATCGGCGGTATTGACCCAGTTGCCGTCGCTGTCCTCACGACAGGGCAGGTAGTCGGTGTAGTCCATGCCCAGCACATCGAAGAGGTTCTTGCGGGCAAAGTCGCGCAACGACTCGCCCGACACCTGCTCGATGATGTGTTGCAGGGTGATGTAGTTCAGACAGCTGTAACGGAACGCCGTGCGTGGCTCGAACTGACGCGGACAGGTCGAGATGTACTCCATCAGTCCGTCGGCATTGAGCTTGCCGTACTGCTCCACGAGCTGCGGAACAGAGGCGTAGGCGGGCAGTCCCGACGAGTGGGTCATCAAATCCTGCACATGTATGGTGCGCTTCGATTGTCCGTCTTCGCTCTCCCAGTCCCGGAAGTCCTCGATGTAGTGGCTCACGGGGTCTTGCAGACGGATGAGACCTCTCTCGACCAAAATCATGGCGCAGACCGAGGTGCTCATGGCCTTGCTGCACGACGCCATGTCGAAGATGGTGGAGGTGGTCATGGGGTCTACGTAAGGCTCTGTGCGGCGGTTGCCGTAGGCCTTCAGATAGGCCATCTTGCCGTCCTTGACCACTGCCAGCACGGCACCCGGAATCTCACGCTCGGCGATGGCCTCCTCGATGGCGCGGTCGGCGTAGACCAGCTGTCGCGAGTCGAGACCCACCTGCTCGGGAGCCACACGGGTGAGATGCTGTGCCGTGATACCCTCCCAAGCCATGAAGGCACACAATAGGAGTATCAGTTTTTTCATTGCTTTGACCCTTTCCTACTCTTTGTGTCCCTCGCGGTAGGCATCGGAAGCCTTCTTCACGCTGCCGTGCATGAGCAACAGCGCCTTGGCGGTGTCGTAATCCAACCCCAGCTCCTCGACCAGCATACGAGTACCGCGGTCAACGAGCTTCTTGTTGCTCAACTGCATGTTAATCATCTTGTTGCCCTTGACTCTGCCCAGCTGAATCATCACCGAAGTGGTAATCATGTTGAGAATCATCTTCTGACCCGTACCCGACTTCATGCGCGAGCTGCCGGTGACATACTCCGGGCCGACAATCATCTCGATGGGTACATCGGCCTCGGCGGCCATGGGCGAGTCGGGGTTGCTGGTGATGCAGCCGGTGAGGATACCGTGGGCGCGTGCCTCGTGCAGGGCACCGATAACGTAGGGCGTTGTTCCCGAAGCGGCAATACCGATGACGGTGTCCTTGTCGTTGATGTTGCGCTCGAGAAGCTCCTGCCAACCCTTCTGGGTGTCGTCCTCGGCATTCTCCACGGGGTTGCGCAGAGCGGTGTCACCGCCGGCGATGAGACCGATGATGAGGGTGTTGGGCATACCGAACGTGGGCGGAATCTCCGATGCATCGAGCACACCCAGTCGTCCGCTGGTACCTGCACCCATGTAGAAGATACGTCCGCCCTGCTTCATGCGCGGAACAATCTGTGAAACGAGTTTCTCAATCTGGGGAATGGCCTTCTCGACGGCCAAAGCTACTTTTTTGTCCTCGGTGTTGATGTCCTGAAGAATCTCCAATACCGACTTCTTCTCAAGGTCGTTGTACAGAGAGGGCTGTTCTGAAATCTTTACGAATGCCATATTTTTTGTTTTTTAAGTTTTCCGTGAATCGTGGATTAGGCGTTGTGGTAAGCCACCAAACCCTCCATGGGGCTCTGCATGATGCGGCCGAGACGTATGCCCAGACGGTGGGCGGCCTCCTCGAGGGGCGAGTGGTAGTAGTGTGCCACCGAGCCGATGAAGTGTACCTCGCAGTTCTTGTAGTCGTACTGCATGATGTTGCGGCGGAAGAACGCTTCGAAGCTCTCGACAACAAGGTCGTGTACCGTCTTGTCGTCGAGGTGCTTGGCCAGGAAGGGCGACAGCGAGGCGAGGAAACGGTTGGGGAAGGGCTGGCGATAGACGCGGTTGATAATCTCGGCAGGGGTGAGGTTGTACTCTTGGAGGAACTCCTCCTTGAGTCCTTCGGTCATCTGATTTTTCAGCAGACTGCCCACAAACAATTTGCCCAGCACGGCACCGCTGCCCTCGTCACCGAGAATGAAGCCCAGGGGCGATACGTTGGCGGTGATTTGCTCGCCGTCGAAGTGACACGAGTTGGAACCCGTACCCAGAATGCAGGCGATGCCGGCATGGTGGCCGCAAAGACCGCGTGCCGCGCCCAGCATATCCGAAGCCACGAGAATTTCGCCACGGATGCCCGGAATAGTGGAGAGGGCATTGCGCACCTGCTCTGCCTTTTCGGGGGTGCAGCCTGCACCGTAGAAATAGACGGCATCGAAACCGCCCTCGGGAAGTTGGGGAAGAAGGGTGTTGCGAATCTCCTCCTTCATCTCCTCTTCGGTCTGGAAAAAGGGATTCATGCCCTTGGTGAATACGCGGTGGAGAATTTCTCCCTTTTGGGCTACACACCAATCGGTCTTGGTGGAGCCGCTGTCAGCTATAAGTATCATGGTCTTAGGTATTTTTTAGGTTAGAATTTGATGTAAATCTTGCGTTTGTAGAGCTGGTAGCCGATGCACCAGTTGAGGGTCACGAACAGCAGGGCATAGACACACGATGCCGCCGTGGGGGGCAGTATCTGCAAGAGGGTCTTGCTGTAAATCAGTGTGATGATGTTCACCGAACCCTCGCCCCACGGAATGTGAATGGCCCCGAAGAGGATACTCAATACACCGCCCTGCACATAGAGGTAGAGGGGATTGACACCGAACGCCTCGAAGAAGACGCTCCAACGCTTGTAGCCCTTCACGTCGATAATCCAAATCAGGAGTGCCAGAAGGCTCGATGCCAGACCGCAGGTGGTCAGCACGAAGGTGGGCGACCAAATCTTCTTGTTGATGGGCAGTCCGTAAGCGAGGAGGAAGCCCGAGAAGGTGAGGACGGTACCGATGAGAAAGAGTTTGATGATGTGGGAGTCGAGCACGCGGTCGCGGTCGGTCTGCTGCTCCTTCGACTTGTCGCCCATCATCACGCGACCCACACAGAAACCGATGAGCACGTGAGCGATGGCAGGCAGTGTGCTGAGCAGACCCTCGGGGTCGATGCCGTTGTCCTTGTACATATGGGCGGGGGTGAGAATGGCGCGGTCGACAATCGAGAGGATGTTCTCCTCGTTGTAGGCGTAGCCGTTACCCGTGAGCAGGAGAACGCTGTAACCCACCAACAGCACAACGATGAGTCCCACAATCTGACGGTGTTTGAGGGTCATGGCCGCAAACGAAGCCGCACAGTAGCAGAGTGCCAGACGCTGCATGACACCCAATATGCGGATACGGTCGAAGGTCCACGATGCTTCCCACAGCTTTTCGAAGAACGACAGCTCCTCGGGTGCGGAGTGCCAGTAGAAGCAGAAGCGCGAGAACCAGCCGATGGCCATACCCGTGAGGAAGATGTAGAGGGTGCGTTTGAGCACCTTGACCACGGAATCTTTGGTGAGGGCGAAGTCGAACTTACGCAACGAGATGTAAGTCGAGATACCCATGATGAACATGAAGAACGGGAAGACCAAATCGGTGGGGGTGAGTCCGTTCCATTGAGCGTGGCTCAGGGGGGCGTAGATGTGCGCCCACGAGCCGGGATTGTTGACCAGAATCATGCCGGCGATGGTGATACCGCGCAGGATGTCGAGGGCCAGGATTCGATTTTTGGACATAGTAGTCTTTAAAGGTTGTAGTTAGTGCCGTTTGGCGGTGGTACACTCATCGACCAGATAGACAATCGACTGATAGGGTACACCGGTGTTGGTCGTCAGACCTATTTCGCAGGTACGGCTGTTGCTGTAACCTGTGGTGATGTGTGCCTCGCGGAGTTGAGGTTTGAGTTTTCGCAGGGCGTAGGCGTTCACCTCGGGGTGGGTGAAACCTCTGTCGCCTGCAAATCCGCAGCAACCCACGCCCTCGGGGACAACCACACGGGTCGAGCACAGCGAGGCGAGGTCGGTGATGACCTTTCCCAGCCCCATCTTGCGCATCGAGCAGGTGATGTGTATCGCCACGGGACGCTCCGTGGGGCGGAAGTCGAGTCGCTCGCGAAGGAACAGCCAGATGAACTCGGCAGGCTCGTAGAGCTTCATACGGGTGATTTTCTCGCGCATACGGTGCAGACAGGGGCTCTGGTCACAGAGGACGGGATAGCGGCCGTGTTCGCTCGCCTCCCAGAGTGCCTCCTCCAGCTCCGCGGTCTTGCGGTCGGCAATGTCGAGCATACCCTTGCTCTCCCAGATTGTGCCGCAGCACAAACGCTCCATGTTTTTGGGGTAGATGACTTCGTAACCCGCCTTGTGGAGCAGCGAGGTCATGCGATTGACCAGCGGTTGCGGCGAGGGGGCATTGTGTGCCACACCCATCGTCTGATTGATGCAGCTGGGGAAATAGACCACCTTGTCGTGGAATTGCAGTCCGGCATTCACCTCGCGGCGTGCCTTGTCCGAGAGCTTGAAGGCGTGGGGCATGGCAGGTGTCCAGAGCGGAATGCCGAGGGTGGAGTGGAGCGCACCGCACACCGAGCTCATGGCCTTTGTGCCGAGCAGGGCGTGGCCTGCGGCGGCCAGATGCAGTACGGGGCGCAGACCGCTCTTCATGCCTGCAAAGTGGCGGGCGGCAAAGTCGCCCATGCGGTAGCCGAAGCTGCCCTCGGGCAACTGCTCCTGACGGATGATGTGGGTGAGGTCGCCCACGTTGATGCCCATGGGGCACGACATGGAACAGAGACCGTCACCCGCGCAGGTCTCGTTACCCAGATATTTGTATTCCCGGCGCAGGGTCTCGTAACGTTCGGGGTCTTCGCCCGTCTGTTGCAGACGCGACAACTCGCGGTTGATGACTATTCGCTGGCGCGAGGAGATGCTGAATCCGCAGGTCAGACAGTTCACCTCGCAGAATCCGCACTCGATGCATCGGTCGGTCTTCTCGCACACCTCCACACCTGCCTTGCCGCCAATCGAGAGTCGGGGCAGGGGCTTGAAGTTCTTGAGGTGGCACTTGGGGTCGTCGTTGAAGATGACGCCGGGGTTGAGCAGACCGTGGGGGTCGAACAACGCCTTGACGGCCTTCATCACCGCGTAGGCATCATCGCCCCATTCGTAACGCACGTAGGGTGCCATGTTGCGACCCGTGCCGTGCTCGGCCTTCAGCGAACCGTCGTATTTGTCCACCACGAGACACTTGACGTCCTCCATCAGCTGTTCGTAGCGCGAAACCTCGGCTTCGGTGTCGAACGCCTGATTGATGATGAAGTGGTAGTTGCCCTCGAGGGCATGGCCGTAGATGCAGGCATCGTCATAGCCGTGACGGCGTATCAGCTCCTGCAAGTCGGCGGTCGCCTGCGGTAAATCCTCGATGTGGAACGCCACGTCCTCAATCAGACACGTGGTGCCCAGCTTGCGCGTACCTCCCACCGAGGGGAAGATACCCGAACGGATAGCCCAAAACTTGGAGTACTCTTCGGGGCGGTCGGTGAAATGCACGGGACGGTAGGTGTCGAACGATTCGAGGGCATGGCTCACGCGCTCGATGTCGGCTAAGAGCTCCTCCCGGGTGCGCGCCTTGACCTCGGTGAGCACCGCCGTGAGTCCGCGTGCCTGCTCTTCGCCCACCTCCTGAAGGAATGAGAGGTAGTTGGGGTCGCTGACCGAACTCAGCGATTTGTAGTCCAACAGCTCGGCACTCTTCACATCGAGGGGCTTCATCTTCACCACCGCCTCACACGCCTCGCGTATGGTGCGGAAGTAGAGCATGGCACTGGCCTTGAAGGGGTAGTCGTATTCGGTCTTCATGGTCACTTCCGAGAGGAAGGCCAACGTACCCTCGCTGCCCACCATCAGGTGTGCCATGATGTCGAACGGGTCATCGTAGCGCACGAAGGGCAGGATATTCAGACCCGTGACATTCTTGATGGCGTATTTCTTGGCGATGCGCGCCATGAGGGTGGCATTGCCGCGTATGGAGTCGCGCAACGCCGTGAGTCGCTCCAAAAATTGGGGGTGCGAAGCGCGGAACGCCTCGCGTGAGCGTTCGTCACCCGTGTCGATGAGCGTGCCGTCTGCCAGCACGATGCGCGCCGAGAGCAACATGCGGTCGCTGTTGGCGTGCGTGCCGCAGTTCATGCCCGAAGCGTTGTTCATCACTATGCCGCCGACCATGGCACTGCGAATGGAGGCGGGGTCGGGGGCGAACTTGCGACCGTAGGGCGCGAGAATCTCGTTCACACGCTGGCCGACAAGTCCCGGCTGGAGGGTGATTTGCGAGTGGTCGTCACTCACCGAATAACGCTCCCAGTGTTTGCCGGCAACGATGAGTATCGAGTCGCTGATGGACTGTCCCGAAAGACTGGTGCCGGCGGCTCGGAAAGTGACGGGCAGGCGGTATTCCGAAGCTGTGTGGAGCAGACGGCTCACCTCCTGCTCGTTGTCCGAACGGATGATGATTTGGGGTATGAGTCGGTAGAAACCGGCATCGGTACCCCATGCCAGACGACGTAATTCGTCGGTGTAGATTCTTTCCCGGGAAATAAATTGTCTTATTTCGTGGAGGAAATCCTTGTAATTGTATGGTGACATTTTTTCCTGATTAATCTTTATCCTAATTTGTCGCGAGTCGTTACCGACTTTTGAAAATTATTTATAAAAGTAATACTTTTTAGATAAATCGCGGAAACTTTCGACATCTTTATTCCAATAATCTTTCACATCCTCCCAACGGTTGCGGCGCGAGAAGCGTTCGCGAATCTCTTTGGAGCCGCACGCGAGGTCAAACGAGCGGAAACGCTCCTTGTCGGCATGAGCCAGCACCGCGTGTTCGGGGTAGAGACGTGCAATCTCCTGCATGACGAGGAACTGAATCTCGGTGATGGAGACCTTGTGGTAGTCGAGCAGGTGTACCTGCACACCCTGCAACAACTCGCCCTTGCCGATGCTGTAAAACGGCTTGGCGTAGATGGGGCGGAAAGCCACACCCTCCAGACCCAGGGCATTCATCGCGTCGGCAAACTCGGCGGCCTTCATCCACGGTGCGGCGAACATCTGGAACGGAATGGTGTAACCCACACCGATATTCATGTACATCAACTCGCCCACAATACCGCTCATGGGGTAGAAGTAAACCGAATGGGCGTGGGGAATGTGGGGCGACGAGGGAATCCACTGCAAACCGGTGTCGGTGTAGTTCATGTCGCGAGTCCAGCCTTCCATCTTCACCACGTGGAGACGGCACTTGGCCTTGTTCTTCAACATACCCTCCTCGTTGAGGAGCTGTGCCAGCTCGCCACAGGTCAGACCGTAGAGGTAGGGAATTTTGAACTGGCTGATGAACGAGGTGCAATCCTCCTCCGTAAGGCTGCCCTCCACCTTGAGTCCGTCCACGGGGTTGGGGCGGTCGAGGACGATAAACTCCTTGTCGTTCTCGGCGGCGGCCTCCATGGCCAGTCCCATGGTGCTGATGTAGGTGAACGAACGGCAACCGATGTCCTGAATGTCATAGACCAGCACATCGATGTCCTTCAACATCTCGGGTGTGGCCTTGCGGGTCTTGCCGTAGAGCGAGCGCACGGGGAGCTGTGTCGAGGCATCGCGGATGTCGGTGACATGATCGCCGGCGTGAACATCGCCACGCACACCGTGCTCGGGGCCGAAGAGTGCCACGAGGTTCACATTCTCGGCTTCGTGGAGGATGTCGATGGTCGATTTGAGCGAGTTATCGACACCCGTGGGATTGGTGATGAGTCCCACACGCTTGCCCTCAAGGCATTTGAAGCCCTGCTCCTTGAGCACCTCGATACCGGTCTTGATGGTGATTTGTGCCTGCGAAGAGAGGGTGAGCGATGCTGCCAACAGGGGCAGCAGTATTTTTTTCATCTTCATGATAGTAGTTTTTTGGGGGTTAAGCGGCTTTCTTTCCGTAGGAGGGGTCAATCTTCACCATTGCGGTGACAATCCATGTGGCAATGTTGCAGGCAAATACCCACCAGAAGAAATTGACATAGCCCATCTGCTCCTGAATCCAACCTGCTGCCATACCCGGCACCATCATACCCAGTGCCATGAAGGCGGTACAGATGGCGTAGTGTGAGGTCTTGTGTTCGCCCTCGGCGAAGTACATCATGTAGAGCATGAAGGCGGTGAATCCGAATCCGTAGCCGAACTGCTCGATGAAGACGCAGGTGCTGATGGTGTAGATGCTCTCTGGCTGGAACATCGCCAGATAACAGAACGTGAGACAGGTGAGCGAGATGCTCAGCGACATGGGCCACAGCCACTTTTTCAGACCGCCGCGCGATGCGCAGATACCGCCCAAAATACCGCCGATGGTCAGACCTGCCACGCCGATGGTGCCATAGACCAGACCCAGCTCGGCTGTCGAGAGACCCAGACCGCCCAGCTCCTTGGGATCAACGAGGAACGGCTGAATCATCTTCACCAGCTGTGCCTCGGGAAGACGGAACAGCAGAATGAAAAGCACGGCCACCAGAACCTGAGGCTTGCGGAAGAAAGAGCCGAACGTGCCGAAGAACTCCTGAAGGATATTCACATGACTCTTGCCTTCGGTCACCGAGTGGTCGGCAGCGGGGCGGGGCAGAATGTAGATGTGGTAGAGGGTCAGCAGTCCGAACATGGCGGAGATGGCGTAGAAGGTGTAACGCCAAGCCATGGGAATGTTGCCCGTGGAGGTCTCCAGCCAACCGGCCAGCACCACGAGAGCACCCTGTCCGAAGATGGACGCCAGACGGTATGCCGTGCTGCGGATACCCACAAAGAGACTCTGTTGGTTGCTGTTGAGGGCGACCATATAGTAGCCGTCGGAGGCGATGTCATGGGTGGCAGATGCAAAGCCGATAATCCAGAACATGGCCAGACAGACGGTGAAGAGCGACACATTGACCGCTCCGGTGGCAATCTCCGCCTCGTTGGGCGAGGGAAGGGTGAAGGCCACCATCGCCAGACCGATGGCCATGACGATTTGCATTACGACCGTCCACCAGCGTTTGGTGCGTATGATGTCGATGAAGGGGCTCCAGAAGGGTTTGATGACCCACGGCAGGTACAACCAGCCGGTGTAGAGGGCGATGTCGGTGTTCGACATACCCAGTTTCTTAAACATCAGCACCGAGATGGTGTTGACCGCAAAGTAGGGAATACCCTGGGCAAAGTAGAGCGTGGGAATCCATGCCCAGGGGTTGGTCTGTTTATTTTTGTTCATTGGTTAATAGTAGCTGTTGAGGTCTATTCGTACATTTTTTCGAGGTCGGCACCCACAAAGTAGTGCTTCAGTATTTCGTCATACTTGTAACCCTTCTCGCCCATGACGGCGGCACCGATTTGGCAGAGACCCACTCCGTGACCCCAGCCTGCACCGATGAGGGTGAAGCTCGAAGGTACGCCGTCGGCATTCGTTTCGCCCTTCTCGACCACGAAAGCCGAGCTGTAAAGGTGGGAGGGCGAGAGTGTGCGGCGAATCTCCAGCTCCTTGCCGATGGTGAGGGTTTTCTTCGTACCCACAATCTTGAGCTTCCACAGTCGTCCGCTCGTTCCGCGTGCCACGGGTACGAGGTCGATGATTTGTCCGTAGTCCACACCCGAACGGCGCAGAATGAGGGCGGAGAGCTCCTCCTGTGTGTAGGATACCTTCCAGCGGTAGAAGTCGGTGGTCTCCTGATCGTAGTTGTTCAACACCTGCGAGAGAATCTTCTTGTCGGTGGTGTTGCAGAACGCTTCGGGCGAGGTGAGAATCCACTTCACGGCCTCCTCCTCGATGGTGAGGTCGGGCAGTGCCACGCCGCTCTTGCTGTCGGCCTGCTTCACCAGATAGGGCATGTCCTTCTCCTCCCAGCAGTAGCGGAACTCCTCGAAAGCACCGCCACAGCACTTCGAGAAGCGTGCATCGCAGATTTGTCCGTCATACATCAACAGCTGTCCGCGTGTGGCGGCAATCGCCTCGCGTACGGCAGCGGTCGAGGCACGTGTGATGCCCTGATAACGCTGGCAGTGGTCGTCGGCACACACATCGAAACGGGTGTGGTCCTCGCGGTCGTACCAGCGAATCATCTCCGTGTCGGTGAGGGTGTATGCCGAGTAGTCGGTGTGCTGTGCGGCAATCTCCTTGTTCTTCTGAATCTGTGCCAGCAGCCAGCTGCGCGAGATGACGGCGTGCGCCTTCAGCAGTTCGGGCGATGCGGTGGCACTCATCTCACTCGAAATGACGCTGGTGAGGTAGTCCTCCACACGAATGACATTCACCGCCGTGAGCTTGTCGTTCTCGACAATGAATTTCAACGCTCCCTCGAAACGCTGGTTCTCCTTGCGCTCCCAGTGGAAGTTGATGCCGATGGTCACCCCCTTGAGCTCGAACTCCGAGTGCGACTCGTCGAGGGGCTCAAAGGTGATTTCATCGTAGGCGTTGCCCTGCCAGACGACTTTGCCGTCACGGCAAATGACTTTTTCATCGCCTGTAATTTCTTGTCCGTTGATGCGGTATGGGGTCAGCAGCGTGAATTCGATTTCCGGCTCGAACATGATGCCGACCTGTACTTTGGGTTCTTTCATTTTCGGTTGGTTTGTTGGTTACTTTTTGCAGAGGTCGTCCTGTATGCGACGTATCAACTCCTCGAAGTCGTAGCGCGAGAGACATACCTCACCTAAAATTTGAGCGAGAATCTCGGAGTTCATCTTCTCGAAATCCTGCTCCAGCGGAGTGATGAACACACCACCCATATCCACCGAGGCGGGACTGCTCAACAGACGGGCCTCACCCTCTGCCGTGTAGCACGAGGGACGGTGTTTCTCGCGGGGGAAGATGAAAATCACCCACTTGTTCTCCTCGTAGAGGGCGAGGATATTCATCATGGGCTCCTCCTCACCGAAGTGGAGGACCATATCGTCATAGACAATGTCGAAGAGTTCCGATGCATCGGCCTTCACCTCCGATTCGATGACAAAGGTGCTGCGCGGAAGGTCCTTCAGGGCGTAGAGATGCGCCTTGCCGCGTGTGCCCAGCTCGGCGGCGATGAGCTGACGCCACTGCGACTCGATGGGCATGAATCCGCGGCTGCCGGCCTGGAAGTGGGCATGGTCGGGTGCCGAAGCACCGCAACGCGGTCCGTTGTAGAAGACCGTGAAGTCGGGCAGTGCCTCCGCCAGGTCGAGCATGTCGTCGATGCGCTCGATGATGCTCTGCTCGGTGTGGGCATTGTCGGGAATGGTCAGATGTCGGGGAAAGATGGGGAACGGATTAATCAAAATCGTGTAGTGCTCCTTGAAAGGTATTCCCGTCTGCACTGCAGGGCGATTCTCAGCACAGAGAAAGCATTTGCGGGCGGCGATGGTCTTCTTGTCGATCTTTGCGCCCGATGAGACGATACGTGCAGGGTTGAACTGCACCTTGTAGGTTACATCACCGATGTGCAGTGTCTTCACACTGACATGGTCCAATGCGGCATAGTTTTCTCTAGCCATTTCCCAAACGCTCATTTGATGCTCAAAGAGCTCTTGAATGCGCTGCTTCATAATCCTGAGATTTTAGTGATTCATAGCTATTCTGGCCTGCAACTCCCAAGTACGGATACGGTCCTTGTAGAGGTTGTGGCCGTTCATCTTCACGATGTCGAGTGAGGCATCGGAGTTGTCCTCCCAACGGCGGCAGAGATAGACCACATCGTAGACGCGGCCAATCTGATAGTGGCGGCTGATGTTGAGTCCCAGGGCGTAGTCCTCGCCGTAGCTGGTGTTGGGCACCTTAATCTTGCGCAACATGGGGGTGTAGAAGGCACGGGGTGCGCCCAGACCGTTGATACGCAGGGCGTTGTTGCGTCCGTTTTCGGGTGTCCACTCCTTGTGGTCGATGATGCCCGGAGCAATCATGTTCATGTTGAAGTCGGTCATCATGTAGGTGCCGACCACCATGGCGCAGTTCTGCTCGTAGAAGGCGCGTACCATCGTGGTGAGGGTGTTCTCGTCCTTGTAGACATCATCGCTGTCCAACTGAACGACAAACTTGCCGCACTTGGGGTGGTGAACACCCATGTTCCAACAACCGCCGATACCCAAATCGGTGCGCGAGGGAATGATGTGAATGAGTCGCTCGTCGTTCTTGAACTCGTCGATGGCCTCCGTTGTGCCGTCGGTCGAGTGGTTGTCGATGACGATGAGGTTAAACTTGAAGTCGGCCTTCTGTGCCAGCACCGAACGAATGGCATCGCGAATGGTGCGGATACGGTTGCGCACGGGAATGATGACCGAAGCCTCATACTCGAAGTCGCCCTCCTCGAAGGCAATCTTCTCGAAACGGGGCTCGAGATAGCCGCCGATTTCCTTCAGATGCTCGGTGCAGGCCTGCTCCATCTCTATCTGACGACCGCGGTTGCGGGGGTCTACGTAGTCGAAAATCTTTTCGCCACTCTTGCGGGTGTCGAACTCCACCTCGGAGTAGAGGTATTCGTTGATGTGCATGAGCTGCTCTTTCTGGCTCAGCTTCAGACGCAGGTCGTAGAGGCCTGCAAATTCGTAGTCGGCCTTCATGCGGCTGACAGCCTCGCAGAATGCATCGCGGCGGAACAGCAACAGCGAACCGAAGTCGAAGTCGTCACGCAGCGAACCAAACTGATAGTCGATGACCGGAGCGTTGCTCTGCTTGCCCTCCTTGACCTGATAGTGGTCGGCATAGACCATGCCGGCGTGGGAATCTTCCGCGAGCATCGTCATGCGGTCGAGGGCGAACAGACCCAGCGAGAGGGTGCTGTACTTGGTGTAGAGGAGTATAAATTCGGCTTCTGAAGCCTCGGCGATGGCTTTTATGGTCTGTGACGACTGTGCGCCACGAATGAGAAGTAGTTGGCATCCCTCCACGGGTTGTTGGCCTTCGGTGTCGGTCAGCAGGAAAATGCGGTTGACCAGTCGGGTGTCGAAAAGTCCCTTGATGGTCTGTTCTACCTGTTCTTTGCCCGAGTAGGGAATGAAGCAATCAATCTTATTCATCGTAGTTAAGTGTTAATTGGTGGTTATATTTTTTTATTTCTTGTCGTTGAAAAAATCCAAAACTCGCTCCATGAGCTGTGCGCGCTCCTCGTCCGAACGAATCGACTCGAAGGGGTAGCCCATCACGAAGGTTTTGTAGTCGCCCTTGTAGGCTACGGCGGCACTGAGGTTGTTCTCGGTGTAGCGCATGACGGTCTCCGCACCGGGAGCGGCAGGCTCTACGGCATCGGGTGACTCGACCACGTAGCTCTCCTCGTTGAGGGTCGAGTAGTAATCGAATGTGCCGTCCGCGGGCAGAAGGTGAGACTCCACGGCCTTCACACCGCCACGGCGTGCTGCCTGACCCACTCTCCACTTGTACTTCAGCACATCGGAGGCAAAGGTGCAATCCTCCTCCACACGGGGTGCGAGGGGGTTGTCCCACAGGTCGGTGGCCACATAGGCTCCCGACACCATCACATTACCGCCTGCGTGGCAGTAGTCGGCGATGGCGGACTGCATCTCGGAGGAAAAGGTCTTGAATTGCAGGGGGTGAATACCGCCGCGACCCATCTTGGTCTGACACTCCTTGCCGAGGATAATATCCACAGCCGGGTAGTCGTTCAGCTTCACCTCGCCGCTTTCCACCGCTTCGTCACTGCAAGATACGAAAGAATATCCGGCTTTGAGCATGGCGCGACCGTGAAGTGCGGGATAATCGAATGTATTTCCGGCGATGACCATCGTCTCGTAGTCGCCGTAGCTGTCACCGAAGCCGGCGGCATCGTCGTCCATCCAGTCGATGTTGCGGCGATACTCCTTCATCTTGCCCACATAGCTGACATCCTTGAGGTAGGGGACACCGTGGTCCTTGTCATCGAGGAAGCCTGCCAGCAGGGTGTCGGCAGGAGCGGGTGCCACAAAGTCGGCAGGCGCACTGATGCGGTCGAAACCATTGACAATCAAAACGGGCTTCCGGGCATTCTCTGCCACACCCACCGACAAAATCTCGGAGGGGAAGCTCTCTCCACCCTCGTTGAGGGCCGTGACCTTGAAGCTACACACCTCACCTGCGGGAACTGTGGTTTCGAAACGGGGCGAGGTGACCACACGGCCGTTGTCGAAAGCACCGTCACCGATACGGGTATAGACGATGTAGCGGTCGGGGGTGGCTGTCGGCTCGAAGGGGTCTTCCACAGGCTGCCAGCTGACAAGGGCGTGACCCTCGGAAGTAAGTGTTGCGCTCATGTGGTCGACGGGCAGGGGCTGTACCACGTAGGGCACTTTGTTCTGCGAGGCGATGAACTGCAACATACCTTTATATACTGCACGGCTGACCGTGAAGCGGAAGCGCGGGTCGAGACCGTAGCGCATATCGGCGAAATTCTGGTGAGAGAGCAACTCCAGCAGCATGGTGGGAACCTGTGGCGAGCGCGCCTCGAAGTAGGGTTTGTTCCACATACCGCGGCGGTTCCACTCCGGCTCGTAGAGACGGCGCACGTCATTGACCACGTTCGACTGAATGAGGTCGGTGAGCTGGCGTGCCATGTTGCGCGAGGTGCCGTCGGCGTAGGTGTCGCATTCCTCGGACTTGCTCATGTAGATACCCAGTGTACCGATGATGGAGTCGTTGCGCGAAGTACCTGCATCGGAGTGGAAGGCAAAGGCGATATCCACGGGGATATTCAGACCCTCACGGTCGGGGAGTACCTCCGAACCGCCTGCCAGATAATTGACCCACACACCGCGCGACTTGTAGTCGTCGGAGTAGTCGTTGCCACCCGAGTAGGGCGAATAAATCGAATCGGGAATACCTGCCCACTGCATCCAGTAGCGTGCTGCCTCGCAGAAACGGGGGTAGCGGCTGATTTGGGGCGTGTGGCGTGCTGCCTCGGCAGAGAAGTCGGTGAGCGAGTCCTTGCTGTTGAGGGCGAGGAACTCGGCTGTGATGCTGCGTGCCACATTACCCATACCACCGCCAATCTTCACACCGTCGGCGGTGACGATGCGTCCGTTCTTCGACGAGCGGTTGCTCAACACCACGCACTGGTTGTCGTTGAGACCCTTGTCAAAGGCAAACGTACCCAGATAAATCCATGTGCCGCCGCCCATCTTCTGATTGACCTTGAAGTGCGATACACCGCCCTTGTGGTGTACGGTGTAGAGAGCATCTTCCGAGCTCTTGGGCAGGGTGTGGTACGATACATATACGGCATACTCGCCTGCGGCGGGAATCGAGGGTGTCCATGTGGCAGAAGCACTCTCCTTGTCGCGCTGGGTCTCCACCTGACGGAATGTACCCTCGCGGAAGGGGTTCTCGAACTCCTTGTAGACGTGGCGCAGGTGGGCAAAGCCCTCCGATGAGCCTTCGCTCCAACTCTTCGCGCCGTTCTGCTCGGTGTAGCGCGAGTTGTCGAGACAACCGTCGTTATCGACGATGACCTCGTGCTTGTTGAAGTCGCGTTCGCGGGGAAGGAGCACATTGGCACCTGCATTTTCGAGCATCGGCACTAAGTAGGGCAGCACGTAGCTCTGTGTGTAGAGGTCCTCCACCGTCTGGAGAATGCGGGCGCGCTGCCACTCCCAGCGGTTGAGGCTCTGTTCGAAATACCAGCCGTGGCTCTGCCACATGGCGATGTGGCGGTTCTGGAGTCCGCGTGTGGGGCGGTTGCCCTTGTCGAGCGCGGTGACCAGAGGGGTGCGACACGAGGTTTCGAAGGTCTTGATGCGGCGGTCGGCCTTGCTGCGCAGGGCAAGGGGTATCAGCTCCTCGATGGGCTGACCCTCGGTGATGACCTCCACACGGTATTTGTTGTAGCGGGCGGGCAACAGCGCGCGGATGTCGCGGTACAGGGCGGCCACATTCTCCTCGCGGAAGGGGGTGTAGGAGCAGTCCTGATTGGCAAAGAGCGAAATCTTGCGCGCACCGATGGCTACGGAATCAATCTTGATGTTGTAGAATATCGTCTCCTTGTTCGCCTCACGCGAGAGGAGCTGTTCGATGCCGCTGATGACATCGTCGGGTAGTGTCTGTGCCGTTGCGGGGGCTGCCACAGCAAGCAGTGCCACAAGGGCGGCAGTACGTAAAATTCGTTTCATGGTATTTTAGGTGTGATGGCTGTCGGTTATAGGTTTTTTGTGCTATTTCTTGCGAATGAGCAGGCAGAGACCCAGTGCCGTGATGATGGCGTTGAGCAACAGCAGTTCGAAACTGATTTGGTAACCTCCGAACCACTCTGCACTGTGGGTCTGAAGCACGTAGCAGATGGCAGGCGAGAGGAGTGCCACAATGGGTACGAAGCGGTCGCGCACGGGACGGCGACACGCCAGTCCGAAGATGAACATACCGAGAATGGGTCCGTAGGTGTAGGCTGCCAGCTTATACACGGCATTGATGGCACTGTCGTCGTTGAGGTAGTAGAAGACGATGATGACCAGCACCATGACCAGCGACATGGCCACGTGTACACGCTTGCGGGTGCGGGTCACCTGCTCCTGATTGCCCTGTGTATCGACATTGAGAATGTCGATGGTGAACGAGGTGGTCAGTGCGGTGAGGGCAGAGCCGGCTGCCGAGTAGGCCGCCGAGATGAGTCCCACGATGAAGACGATACCCACAAAGAGGGGGAAACCGTCACTCCATGCCACAGCTCCGAACAAGGCATCACCCTCGGGGGCTTCGGGCATCACGGAATCCTTATAGATATAGAGGAGTGTACCCAGCACGAGGAACAGACCGATGACGAAAATCTGTACCAGCGAGCTGACAATCATGTTTTTCTGCGACTCGCGGAAATTCTTGCAACTCAGGGTGCGCTGCATGAGGTCCTGGTCGAGACCCGTGCAGGCGATAATCATGAACACACCGGCGATAAACTGCTTCCAGAAATAACGGCCGTCGTTGGGGTCGTCGAAGAAGAAGATGCGGCTGGTGGAGTGGTCGCTCACGGCAGAGACCATCTCACCAAATCCCAAATGAAGGTTCGAGGAGATGAAGCCGATGCAGCAGACGATGGAGAGCACCAGACAGAGCGTCTTGAGCGAGTCGGTCCAGATGAGCGACTTCACACCGCCCTGGAAGGTGTACAGCCAGATGAGTGCCACGGTGAGCAGCACATTGACGGCAAAGGGAATGTGGAGCGGGTCGAAGACCAGAGTCTGCAAAACCACGCAGACCACGAAGAAGCGCACCGAGGCGCCCAGCATCTTCGACACGAAGAAGAACCATGCACCCGTGCGGTAGGAGGTCACGCCGAAGCGGTTCTCGAGATAACCGTAGATGCTCAGAAGGTTCATCTTATAGAACATGGGAATAAGCACGAGTGCCACCACGATGGAACCGACGAAGAAACCCAGCACCATCTGCATGTAGGAGTAGCCGTTCACCGCCACCGAACCCGGCACGGAGATGAACGTCACACCCGAGATGCTGGCACCAATCATGGCGAAGGTCGCCATGTACCACGATGATTTGCGGTTGCCGGTGAAGAAACCTGCGTTGTCGGCGTTGCGTCCCGTTATCCACGAGATGACGAACAGCAGCAGGAAATAGAGCGCGATGGTGAGTAATACGATGAGGGCAGTTGTCATAGGATTTTAAATATTTTTAAGGAATAAATAAAATTATTTACAAATTTAACTTCCTCCTCTTACTCCGCGTAGAGCAGATAGGGGCGGCGCTGTTCCTTGAATCGTGCGACATCGTCTGCCCAGCAGGCTTTGATTTCGTCCGCCGACTTGCCCTCCTCAATCATCTTGCGCACGTAGTCGGTGCCGATGAGCAGCTCGAAGAAGCTGCGGAAGAAGTGGTCGTCGATATTCAGATTTTGGTAAGCGTCAATGATATAGCTCAGGTCGATGCCCTTTGCCCAAATCTCCTCGTCGGTCAGATGGCTCAAATCGCGACCGTAGCAGGTCTTGTTGAGCTGGGGCGGATTCTTCGCGCCCGGCACGCTGCGCGGGGTGAATTCGAAGTCGTAGCCCTTCATGTTGGGGTGGCCGTAAACGAGGAACGGTTTGTCGGTACCGCGACCCAGACTCACGGGCGTAGCCTCGAACAAACAGGTTGAGGGATAGAGATATATCGCCTTCATGGTGGGCAGGTTGGGTGACGGTGCGATGGGCAGGCGGTAGTGGGTCTGGTGGGTGTAGTTCTTACACGGAATGACCGTCACATCGCAGACTCTCGACTGCGGCAGCCAGCGTTCGCCGTTGACCATGAGTGCCAGCTCGCCCAGTGTCATGCCGTGAACCACGGGAATGGGCAGCCAACCCACCCCCGACTTGTACTTCATGTCGAGAATCGGGCCGTCGACATAGTGGCCGTTGGGGTTGGGGCGGTCGAGAATGAGCACCTTGCGGTTGTACTCCGCGCAGGCGTCCATCAGACGGCACATCGTTATATAATATGTGTAAAAGCGCAAACCGACATCCTGGATATCAACGACCAAGATGTCAAATTTGCGCATCGATTTTTCGCTCGGACGTTTGTCCTTGCCGTCATAAAGTGATAGAATGGGAACTCCGGTCTTGGGGTCTACCGAGCTGGCAACGTGTTCGCCCGCATCGGCATTTCCGCGGAAGCCGTGCTCGGGAGAGAAGATGGCGCGAACGTCCATGTGATTGGCGAGCAGTACATCGAGCAGGTGGTGCTTGCCGACCATTCCCGTGTGGTTGGAAAAAATAGCTATTCGCTTGTTTTTCAGTATGGGAAAGTATTCCGACGTTTGTTCTGCACCCACGATGACTCGCTCCTCACGGGCCTGACTCACAAAGGTGAAACACGCCATTAGAAGACATAGAATGAGCTTTTTCATGTTGGTTTAGATTAGTGATTAGTCGTGTTGGTAGTCACAAAAATAGATTTTTTTTAAATACTATCCATAAAACTTTCCGAGAAATTTATTTTTAAAAATATTGATTAATAAAAGATGAAAATCATCATTGTTCCTAATGAGGTGTGATACTGCGCGTTGTAAGAAAAATGAATAATAATATCATTTGTGTGAATAAATTATGAGAAAAAAAATATTATATTTGTCCTGCGAAGCGAAAAATTTATC
>RCNH01000122.1_pt1 | contig 36370 bp, 26 predicted proteins | sample 2041161 | NCBI WGS metagenome assembly RCNH01 (sample SAMN09708215, study PRJNA481090) | Feces metagenome, whole genome shotgun sequencing project. | biome: feces | host: Leptonychotes weddellii | place: Antarctica: Sion Island | collected 2010-03-01 | reverse complement strand
TTCACCACCTTTAGTTGAGAATAAAATCAATTTATTATGAAAAACTCATTTTAAAGAAGGATATCGTAGAAGTCCTTGACTCTATGGTGCAGCAATCTGTTATGGCTGGTGCTGCCGAAACTGATGCTGGCAAAGTTATCATTAACACAAGTACAAGGCCCAACACCATGGCCTCATGTTATCCCAACACTACGGACATCACGAAGACAATCAAGGTGCCTGAATCTCAAACATGCTACACCCAGTGCTTAACCTCATTCTGTTGCTGAGATTTTTAGCTTCTATTTTCACGTGGGCAAGATAAATTATCTTGGCTGCAAAACTTATTAGGCAACCAACAGCGCAAAAGACACCCCAAATCCCCACTCCGAATAAGCCACAAGACAACGGCCTGCACCCCCGAAAATATCCGCGAATCTATCCTTGATTTTACCACCCGCTTTGGCGAAATAAACCCCGACGTGCCCTGTCTTCGCAGACGAGGCCTATCGGGGCTCCAAAGGGCTGTTTTTGCTTATTTCCCCTCTGTTCGGGGTGAGTCGACGAAAAAAAACATAAAAATCTTGATTTTTTGCAAAAAAACAAGTAAATTTTAGAGTAGCCTACCTTTCAAGTCGTAAACTACTGATAATCAACGGGAATATCATACTGCATCGGGAATTTATGCTACTTTTGGAAAAATTTGAAAAACACTCCCATCCGTGAAAGATAAAAATACAATTCTCATCATTGACGACGAACCTACCATCCGTATGTTGCTCAGTCGTATTCTCGAATTGGAAGGCTACGAGGTTTTCCATGCCAAGGATCGTGCTTCGGGCGTTCAGATGCTCCGTCGGCAGGATGTGCAGGTGGTGCTGTGCGATGTGTTCCTGCCCGACGGCAACGGCGTGCAGATGGTCGCGGAACTGTCGGCTCTTGCGCCTTTGGCCAAGATCATTCTGCTGACCGCCCATGGCAATATTGCCGACGGTGTGCAGGCCATCAAGAACGGCGCATTCGATTATATCGTCAAGGGAGATGACAACCGCAAGATCATCCCGCTGGTGAGTCGTGCCATGGACGAGGTGCGTCAGAATACCCGAAAAAACGCTACGTTGCAACCCTCGCAGACGACTTTTGATTCGATCATCGGGGAGTCGCGCGCGTTGCAGTCGGCGGTCAAGATGGCGCAGAAGGTGGCTGCCACCGATGTGTGCGTACTGCTGACGGGTGAAACGGGTACGGGTAAGGAGGTCTTTGCGCAGGCCATTCACCAGGCGAGTCCCCGCCACGGGCATCAGTTTGTGGCGATCAACTGCTCGGCATTCAGTAAGGAACTGCTCGAAAGCGAACTTTTCGGTCATACGGTAGATGCATTTACGGGTGCGGTGAAGGATAAGAAGGGACTTTTCGAGGTGGCTGACGGCGGTACGGTGTTCCTCGACGAGATCGGTGAGATGGAGTACGGTTTGCAGGCCAAACTGTTGCGTGCACTCGAAACGGGCGAATTTATCCGTGTGGGCGACACGAAACCCACGAAGGTCGATGTGCGCATCATCGCCGCCACGAACCGCGACTTAAAAAAGGAGATCGACAACGGCCGTTTCCGCGAGGATTTGTTCTTCCGTTTGTCGGTGTTCCAGATTGAACTGCCCCCGTTGCGTCAGCGTACGGGCGATGTACGGCTTTTGGTCGAGCACTTCATCGACGTGCTTTCCCCGAAGATGAATCTGAGGGGCGTGACCCTTTCGGACGAGTGTCTGAAGGTGCTGAACGACTATTCGTGGCCGGGCAACATCCGCGAATTGAAAAACGTCATCGAACGCGCACTGATTGTAACCGACGGCGTGATTACATGTGATGACCTGCCCGTGGGGCTTTGCATGGCGGCACCCCACCCTGCGGACGAACGTAAATTCGACCTGGCAACCATGGAGCACAACCACATTGCCAAAATCTTGAACTACACGCACGGCAACAAGACCGAAACTGCCCGTTTGCTGAAGATCGGACTGACGACACTTTACCGCAAAATGGACGAATACGGCATTCCGAAATAGCCGTCCGACCCTGTCAATATGAAAAAGACCCTTTCAAAATGGAAGGGTCTTTTTTTTGTGGCACGGGGTGTGTCAAAATCATAATTGTCTGATCTTCCGCAAGGTACAATCGTGGCACGGAACTTTGCACAACATTTGTCTTTAGGCTTTCCCGAAAAACATTAAATCAATTTATGAAATGGAAATTTGCGTATTGGAATTAGTCTTGTGTTTGGTTGCGGGGCTTGTGTGTTTTGCCCTGTTTTATTGGTGTGTCGATTGGTTCGAACAAATTTAAAAATTGCGTAAAGTTATGTTTGCATCGTTGTTTGTGATCGGTTTGATGATGTTTTTCTATTTGGTGTATGTACTCGTCAAACCCGAAAAGTTCTAATTTATGGAAGTTATGTCATCTGAAATTTATGGCGTTTTGGCGCAGATCCTGCTGCTGGTCGGATTGAGTTTTCCGCTGGGCAGATACATCGCAAAGGTTTATAAGGGCGAGAAGGTGTGGAGCGATTTTATGCGACCCGTCGAGCGGTTCATTTACCGCGTTGCGGGCATCGACCCCGCGGAAGAGATGTCGTGGAAGCAATTCCTCAAGGCATTGCTGATTGTGAATGGTTTTTGGTTCGTGTGGGGCGTGTTGCTGCTTGTACTGCAAGGCATCCTGCCGCTGAACCCCGACGGAAATCCGGGGCAGTCGGTACATCAGGCCTTCAATACTGCCATTTCGTTTATGGTCAATTGTAACGAACAGCATTACAGCGGTGAGAGTGGCGTGACCTACCTCACGCAGTTGTGCGTCATCATGCTTTTCCAGTTTGTCACCGCCGCAACGGGTATGGCTGCCATGGCAGGCGTGATGAAGGCTTTGAGCGAGAAGACCACCCAAACGATCGGTAACTTCTGGCGTTTTCTGACGCTGAGTTGCACCCGCGTCCTGTTGCCCCTGTCGTTGATCGTCGGTATGGTCCTAATCGTCGAGGGTACGCCGATGGGATTTGACGGTAAGATAGAGGTTACGACCCTTGAGGGCGAGGTACAGCACATCTCGCAGGGACCTGCTGCCGCGATCGTCCCCATCAAGCAGTTGGGTACGAACGGCGGTGGCTATTTCGGAACGAATGCCGCCCATCCGTTGGAGAACCCCACCTACTTCTCGAATATGGTCGAGTGTTGGTCGATTCTGATTATCCCGATGGCGATGGCTCTTGCCTTCGGATTCTATGTCGGACGTAAGAAGTTGGGTTACAGCATCTATTGTGTGATGTTGTTCGCCTTCTTGGTGGGCGTTGCGGTCAATGTTTCGACCGAGATGGGCGGAAATCCCCGCATCGACGAAATGGGTATTTCGCAAGACGGAGCGATGGAAGGCAAGGAGGTGCGACTGGGTGCTGCTGCCACGGGTTTGTGGAGCGTTGTCACAACCGTCACCTCAAACGGATCGGTCAATGGTATGCACGATTCGACGATGCCCGCATCGAACCTCATCGAAATGCTTAACATGCAGATTAACACGTGGTTCGGCGGTGTCGGCGTGGGTTGGCTCAATTACTTCACGTTCATTATTATTGCGGTGTTTATCAGCGGATTGATGGTCGGTCGAACGCCCGAATTTATGGGTCACAAAGTCGAGGCACGCGAAATGAAAATCGCCTCGATCGTGGCTCTCCTCCACCCGCTTTTGATTCTGGTGGGGACGGCTCTGGCGGCTTATCTGGTGGTTTATGCGCCCAGTTTCGTGACCTCGGAGGGCGGATGGCTCAACAACGACGGATTCCACGGCCTTTCGGAGATGCTCTATGAGTTTACGTCGGTTGCCGCCAACAACGGATCGGGTTTTGAAGGACTGAACAACAACACATGGTTCTGGAATCTCTCTTGCGGTATTGTGTTGATCCTCAGTCGCTTCATCCCGATCATCGGACAGGTGGCCATTGCGGGTCTGTTGGCACGAAAGACCTATATTCCCGAAAGCGCAGGTACACTCCGTACCGACACGCCGACGTTTGCCGTGATGACCTTTGCCGTCATCTCCATCGTCGCCGCCCTGTCGTTTTTTCCGGCACATGCATTGAGTACGGTTGCCGAAATGTTCAGTTTGTAATAAGTCTAAAGTTATGAAAAACAATAATTCCCTGTTTCAGCGCGATCAGATTGTGGCAAGTCTGAAACAATCGTTCCGTAAACTCGATCCGCGCGTGATGGTCAAGAATCCCATCATGTTTGCCGTTGAAATTTCAACGATCATTATGCTCTTGGTGTCGCTCATGTCGGCATTTACGGCGGAATACGGATCGTTTGTCTATAATTTTCTGGTGTTTGTCATCCTTTTTCTTACATTGCTTTTCGCCAATTTCGCCGAAGCCATTGCCGAGGCTCGCGGAAAGGCTCAAGCCGACAGTCTGCGCCGTACCCGTGAGGATACGCCCGCACGGAAACTGGTCGGTGGCGAGATTCGCACGGTGAGCAGTTCGCAACTCTGCAAGGATGATCTGTTTGTCTGCGAGGCGGGCGATGTGATTCCTTCCGATGGTGAAATCATCGAGGGCCTGGCCTCCATCGACGAAAGTGCCATCACGGGCGAATCGGCTCCCGTCATCCGTGAAGCGGGTGGTGACAAAAGTTCGGTCACAGGCGGAACCAAAGTATTGTCGGATCGTATCAAGGTGCGTGTGACGACCCGGCCGGGCGAGAGTTTTTTGGATAAGATGATCGCCTTGGTCGAAGGCGCAAGCCGTCAGAAAACCCCCAACGAAATTGCTTTGACAATCCTGTTGGCTGTCTTCACGTTGGTGTTTCTGATCGTCTGCATCACACTGAAACCACTGGCGGATTATACTTCAACTCCTATTTCAATTGCTGCGTTTATTTCGCTGTTTGTCTGCCTGATACCGACTACGATCGGAGGCCTTTTGTCGGCCATCGGTATCGCAGGAATGGATCGTGCCCTGCGGGCCAACGTGATCACCAAATCGGGTAAGGCTGTGGAGACGGCAGGTGATGTCGATACCCTGCTTTTGGACAAGACGGGAACGATCACCATCGGTAATCGCAAGGCAACGGCGTTCTATCCCGATGATAAAATCGACCGCAAAAAATTCATTGAATACTGCTTGATGGCTTCGTTTTCGGATGAGACACCTGAAGGAAAATCCATCATGGAGTTGGGGCGCGAGCAGGGATACAAACTCAACAACCTTCCGACCGATGCCCGTCCGGTGAGATTCACAGCCGAGACCAAAAGTTCGGGTATTATTCTTGCCGACGGATGCGACATCCGCAAGGGTGCTTTTGATGCCGTCCGCGCCTTGGTTTTGAAGGCGGGCAACGAATTTCCCGCACGTACCGAGGAGATCATTACCCGTATCACGAGTAACGAAGGGCCGACGAAGTGGTCAATATCGACCTCACGGCCGAGAAACTCATCGCACGACTGAAAGCGGGAAAGATCTACCGCCCCGAAAAGATCGGAGTGGCGATGGATAACTTCTTCAAGACCGAGAACATCCTCCAGTTGCGCGAACTGGCGTTGAAGGAGGTTGCCTTCCGCATTGAACGCAAGGTCGAAACGGAGGTATTGCCCACAGTGAGCGTCCACAGCGAGAAAATTCTGGCTTGTGTAAGCAGCAATGCCGTAACCCCGCGTCGTGTGATCCGTCGTGCCTACCGCCTTGCATCGCGCTACAACACATCGTTCGTGGCACTCTATGTACAGACCCCTGCCGAGTCGTCCGACAAGATCAAACTCTCGTCGCAACGCCATCTGTTGAACCATTTCAAGTTGGTCACGGAACTCGGAGGACAGGTTGTGCAGGTCTCCCACCGCAGTGTGCCCGATGCGATCACGACCATCTGCCGCGAGCTGAACATCAAGACCGTGTGCATGGGACTTCCCACGTTGCGGATGCCCCAAACGCTTTTCAATATCGGCCGTTATCGTAAATTTATACGGGATTTGGCACAGATGAAGATAGATTTGATTATAATTGCATCGTAAGACTGCCGAAAAATCACAGAACTATGAACATAAAAACCAAATTAACACTGGCCATCAGTATTTTGGTGGCTATGATCGTGTTGGTGGTGGCACTTTCGATCACGAATCTTCAGATCCTGACCGCCACCGAACCCACGAGTCCCGCAGCCGAACCGGGTTTGAATCGCGCCTTGACGTGGGTGTCGGTTACGGGCGGTATTTGTATTCTGATCGGTCTGGGCATCCTCTTCAAACTGCCCCGCACGATCAACGAACCGTTGCAGACGCTGACCGATTCGATTCTCGAAATCGCTAATCATAATTACGACATCGAGTTGAACCTCACGGGCAGTCGTGAGTTGGAGGATGTGAGCCGCAATTTCAACCGTATGACCAACCGTCTGCGCGACTACCACAACAGCACGCTCGCTTCGCTCAAGGCCTCGAAACGCTATTTGGAGACCATCATCAACGCCATCAACGAGCCGATTATCGGTATCGACAACGAATCGAGGATCATCTTCATCAACGATGCGGCACTGGGGATTCTCTTCCTTTGTCGTGAAGATCTTTCGGGAAAGACCGTGCAGGAGATTTCGATGCGTAACGATCTGTTGCGCCGTTTGTTGTACGGATTGGATAACAAGGAGTACGGTGTGACGGGCAAGCGCACTCCACTGAAGATTTATGTCAATGACAAAGAGAGTTATTTCCAAGTGCATTACATGGACATCGAGATGCGTGCGAAAGACGGCGTGAGCATGGAGAAGCGCGGTTCGGTCATCATGCTGAAGAACGTGACCGAATTTCAGGAACTCGACTCGGCCAAGCCAACCTTTATTTCGACGATCTCCCATGAGTTGAAAACCCTGATCTCGGCGATACTGATGAGCCTGCAACTGCTTGATGACAACCGCATCGGCACGTTGAATCCTGAACAGGCATCCCTTTCGGAAAGCATCCGCGAGAATAGTGAACGCCTTCTGGGCATTACGGGCGAATTGCTCAACATCACTCAGGTCGAGAGCGGTGAACTGCAACTCAAACCCAAGATTACCAAACCCATCGAGTTAATCGACTATGCCATCAAGGCTACCCGTGTGCAGGCCGAGCGTTTCGGCATTCAGATCGAGGTGGAATACCCTCACGAGAAAATCAAAAAACTGTTTGTCGATAGCGAGAAGATCGCATGGGTGCTTACGAACCTTGTGAATAATGCCATCCGCTACTCCTACAAAAACAGCCGTGTGATTATCGGAGCACGTCAATTCGACGAGCAACACATTGAAATCTATGTGCAGGATTTCGGACGAGGTATTGATCCGCGTTACCATGAAAGTATCTTCGAACCCTACTTTCGTGTGCCCGGTACGAAGGTACAGGGAAGCGGTCTCGGATTGTTCATTTCGAAAGATTTTGTCGAGGCGCACGGCGGGACACTGCGCATCGAAAGCGAGATCGGGAAAGGGACTCGTTTTGTCATTACCCTGCTCGTCTGATTCTCCTTGAAACACTCCTCAAAAAGCCCGTATCGGAATCCGATGCGGGCTTTTTTTGTGTGCGAATTGGTGCGGAGATGTCCCGAATGACAGATCCCCGGCAAAAAAACATGGTCAGAACCCGAAAAAAATATTGTTCATTTGGTTGTTTTCCCGTAATCTATATATGTATGAAGGCAAAGACTTGTGAAAATCTCTTTTTTTATTCTGTATTTCTCCATGCTCTTCCCCGTAACTTCGGAGATTGGAAAATTTATATACTTTTGCGCCCCTAAAAACATTTATAAACTACGTTTATTACTCGCACAAATCTATGAATTCGAACGAGCGTAAAATCGGCAGCACAGTGTCCGCTCCGGACAGGTACTTGCGCCAAGCGGGTGAAGAGAATAGCCCGTAATTTCTGGTTTCTGACCCTTGCCGTTCTTGCTTCGGCAGGCGTGGCCGGAAGCCTTTGGTGGTGGCTCCACCCCACGAAGGTATAGCCTTTGTTGCCCGCGGTCGGAGTGGCCGAAGTGGGCAGTGACGATGTCAAACTTTACAGCGAATATGTGGGGTGCATCCGTGCACAGCAGTTTGTCGAGATCCGTGCCCGTGTCGAAGGCTTCCTTGAGCGTATGCTGTTCGAGGAGGGTACATACGTGAAGAAGGGTCAGCGATTGTTTGTCATCGACCCCAAAGTCTATGAGGCACGTGTGATCAAGGCACGCGCCCAACTCAATAAGGATCGTTCGATGTCGCTCAAAGCCGATCGTGATTTGGAACGTATCCGTCCGCTTTATGAGCAGAATGCCGCCAGCCAACTCGATCTGGATAACGCCATTGCCTCGGCCGAAAGTGCACGCGCCTCGGTCGAGATGAGTGGGCCGATCTGATGCAGGCCGAAACGGCACTCGGTTACACAATCGTAAGTTCGCCGATTTCGGGTTATATTTCGGAGCGCAGTGTCGATATCGGTACGCTTGTGGGCCCCAACGGCAAATCGCTTTTGGCGACCGTCGTCAAGAGCGATATGGTGCATGTGGATTTCAGCATGACGGGTCTCGACTATCTGAAGAGCAAGGCGCGTAACGTCAATTTCGGTCAGAAGGATTCGACCCGCAAGTGGGATCCCTACATCACCATCACATTGCTCGACAATACGCGCTATCCCTACCGCGGTCTGGTCGATTTTGCCGATCCGCAGGTCGATCCCCGGACAGGTACGTTCTCCGTACGCGCCGAGATGGCCAATCCCGACCGCATCCTGTTGCCGGGTCAGTTCACCAAGGTGCGCCTGCTACTCGATGTCCGCGAAAATGCCACGATCGGACCGCGTAAGTCAATCATGATCGAGAAAGGCGGTGCTTACATCTTCGTGGTGCGTCGTGACAGCACGGCCGAACGCCGTCTGGTGGAGTTGGACCCCGAGGTGAACAACCGTGTAATCATTGAGCGCGGTGTGGTCAAGGGCGAATGGATTGTTGTGGAGGGGTTCCACAAACTCAGCTCCGGTGATCGTGTCGATCCGGTTTTTACGGAGGTCGAAAAAGCGGATTCTTTGAACGGGAAACCTCAAAACTAAACGGAACATGAAGTTGGATTTCTTTATCGACAGACCGATTTTTTCGACGGTACTGTCCGTGGTCATCGTCATTGTCGGAGTTTTGGGACTCATGATGCTGCCCGTTGATCAGTATCCGCAGATCGTTCCGCTCGTGGTGCGCGTGTCGGCCTCTTATCCGGGTGCCAGTGCGCAGACTGTGACGCAAGCCGTTGCAACCCCCATCGAGCAGGAGTTGAACGGAACACCCGGCATGCTGTATATGGAATCGACCAACAGCAATACGGGAGGTTTCGGACTGACCGTTACGTTCGACATCGACACCGATCCCGATTTGGCGGCAGTCGAGATTCAGAACCGTGTCAAGCAGGCCGAGTCGCGTCTTCCGGCTGAGGTCGTGCAGAACGGTATCTCGGTCGAGAAACAGTCGCCGAGCCGTCTGATGACCATCACGCTGATGTCATCCGACCCGAAATACGACGAAATCTATCTGTCGAACTACGCGACGCTCAACGTGTTGGATATGCTGCGTCGTGTGAAGGGTATCGGCAACATCTCGAATGTCGGCAGCCGTTACTATGCCATGCAGATCTGGGTGCAGCCCGACCGCTTGGCAAACCTCGGTCTGACGGTGCAGGACTTGCAGAAGGCACTCAGGGATCAGAACCGCGAATCGGCGGCAGGTGTATTGGGACAACAGCCTATTTCCGATCTGGACATTACGATTCCCATTACGGCTCGCGGTCGTTTGTCGTCGGTGGGCGAATTTGAGGAGATTGTCATCCGTGCCAATCCCGACGGATCGCTGATTCGTCTGCGCGATGTGGCGCGAGTGTCGCTTGAGGCTTCGTCGTACAATACCGAGAGCGGCATCAACGGCGGAAATGCCGCCGTACTGAACATCAACATGCTGCCCGGTGCGAATGCCATCGAGGTCGCCAAGTTGGTGCGCAAGGAAATGGAGGAGATCAGCCGTAATTTTCCTGAGGGCATCACCTACAAGATCCCGTTCGATATGACCTCGTTCATTTCGGAGTCGATCAACGAGGTGTATCACACGCTGTTCGAGGCATTGCTCTTGGTGGTGCTGGTCGTTTATCTTTCGCTTCAGAATTGGCGCGCCACGCTGATCCCGTCGGTGGTTGTACCCATCTCGCTGATCGGTACGTTCGGCGTGATGCTCGCCTTCGGATTCTCGCTGAACATGATGACCCTTTTGGGATTGATCCTTGCCATCGGCATTGTGGTCGATGACGCCATCGTCGTGGTCGAGGCCGTAGAGCGTACGATGAGCGAAGAGGGACTCTCACCTGTCGATGCCACAAAGAAGGCCATGAAGGGGCTCGGAAGTGCCATTGTTGCCACATCGCTCGTGTTGTGTGCCGTGTTCGTTCCCGTAAGTTTCCTTTCGGGCATTACGGGACAGTTGTACCGTCAGTTCACCATCACGATTGCCGTTTCGGTGTTGATCTCCACATTCGTGGCTCTGACCCTCTCCCCCGCTTTGTGTGCATTGATACTCAAACCCGAAAGCGGCAAACGTAAAAACAAGATGTTCCGGCGCATCAACATCTGGCTCGGTCGCGGGAACCGCTACTACGAAAAAATCATTCGTCGAAGCATCCGCCATTCGCGTCGTATGATTGCCCTGTTCGGGGTGACGCTTGTGGTATTGTGGCTGTTGCATCAGGTCGTCCCGCAGAGTTTCATGCCTCAGGAGGATCAGGGCTATTTCACGGTCGAGTTGGAACTCCCTGAAGGCGCGACGCTTGAACGTACACGCGAGATTACGGATCGGGCGATGGATTTTCTGCGTCAGTGCGAGGATGTGGAATACGTGCTCAATGTGACGGGTTCGAGTCCCCGTGTCGGAACGAACCAGTCGCGAAGCCAACTGACCGTCATCCTCAAACCATGGGATCAGCGCAAGAGCAGCAGCATCCGCGAGGTGATGGATCACGTGCGCCGACACCTTGACCGCTACCCCGAAAGCAAGGTCTATCTTTCGACTCCGCCCGTCATTCCGGGTCTGGGTTCTTCGGGCGGTTTCGAGTTGGTACTCGAAGCACGCGGTTCGGCAACCTATGCCGACTTGCAGCGTGCCGTAGATACGCTGTTGCACGAGGCCTCGAAACGCAAGGAACTGACGGGTCTTTCCGCCTCGATCCAGCAGGATATCCCCCAAGTTTATTTCGATGTCGATCGTGACAAGGCACAGATGCTTGGTGTCCCGATGGCCGATATTTTCTCGGCCGTGAAGACCTTCACGGGATCGGTCTATGTCAATGACTTCAACATGTTCAACCGTATCTACCGTGTCTATATTCAGGCCGAAGCCCCCTATCGTGCCCAGCAGGACAACCTCGGTTTGTTCTTCGTGCGTGGTGCCGATCAGGCGATGATTCCCATCACGGCACTCGGAACGACTTCCTACACGACGGGACCCGGTACGTTGCGCCGATTCAACATGTTTACCTCGGCGACCATTTCGGGCGAGGCGACGCAGGGTTACAGTTCGGGACAGGCCATGGACATCATCACCCGCATTGCGGAGAAGCATCTCCCGCCGTCGATCGGTATCGAGTGGAGCGGTCTTTCCTATCAGGAAAAGCACGTCAGCGGTCAGACGGGGTATGTGCTTGCACTGGCACTGCTGTTCGTATTCCTGTTCCTTGCCGCACAGTATGAGAGTTGGACGATTCCCGTGGCGGTGATCCTCTCGCTGCCCATTGCGGGTATCGGTGCTTATGTGGGCAACTGGGTCTGTGGTTTGGAGAACAACATCTATTTCCAGATTGGTCTGGTCATGCTGATCGGTCTGGTGGCCAAGAACGCCATTCTGATCGTCGAGTTTGCCAAGGATGAGGTCGAAAAGGGACGCGACACGCTTTCGGCTGTGGTGGCTGCCGCCCGTCTGCGCTTCCGCCCCATCGTCATGACCTCGCTGGCGTTCATCCTCGGTATGTTGCCACTGATTTTTGCCAGCGGTCCCGGATCGGCCAGCCGTCAGGGTATCGGAACCGGCGTGTTCTTCGGCATGCTGGTGGCCATCACCGCCGGCATCGTGTTCGTACCGCTGTTCTTCGTGGTAGTCAATAATGTAAAAGAAAAATGGTACAAACGATGAAAAATACGATCATAGTACTCTGTGCGGCACTTGCCATGGGCGGGTGTTCGATTCAAAAGAAATGCAAGGCACCCCAACTCGAACTTCCGGCGGAAATCGTGAGCGGACAGCGTGACTCGCTGGCCGTAAGCGACCTTCGCTGGTGGGAGATCTACCGCGATCCGATTCTCAGCGATCTGATCCGCCACACGTTGGAACACAACCGCGGAATGCTTTCGGCGGAGAGTTATGTGCGTCAGATGGAGGAGTTGCACCGCATCACCAAAACGGCGTTTGCACCCTCTGTGAACGGTCAGGCCAATGCCGACCGCAAATCGACCGATTACTACGAACGCACGCTGAAAATCGAGCCGAAATTCGGTCTGAAAGCGACCTTGAGTTGGGAACTTGACCTGTGGGGAAACCTGCGTTGGGCGAAACGCAAGGGTGCGGCCGATTATATGGTTTCGGTTGAGGCGCAGCGAGCCATGCAGATGTCGCTCGTGGCGCAAGTGGCAACCGCTTACTTCGAATTGGTGGCACTCGATCACGAATTGGAAATCATTCGTCGCACGGTACTCACCCGCGAGGAGAGTGTGCGTCAGGCTAAGTTGCGTTTCGAGGGCGGACTGACCTCCGAGACGGCCTATCAGCAGGCCAAGGTGGAATTGGCGAGTGCCTCGGCGATGATTCCCGATCTGGAACTCAAAATCACGCAGAAAGAGAATCAGATTTCTGTGTTGGCAGGAGAATTTCCCTCGCGCGTGACCCGTTCGAAGATGGATATCGGCGTGGTGATGCCCGATTCGCTGGCCGTGGGACTTCCTTCCACCCTGTTGCAGCGTCGTCCCGATCTGCGTCAGGCCGAGCAGCAACTCAAATCGGCCATGGCGGCCGCGGGTATGGCTTATGCCGACCGATTTCCTCGTCTGACGATCAGCCTTTCGGGCGGTGCCGAGAACAACAAACTCAGCCACCTGCTCGAATCGCCTTACTCGTTCGTGACGGGTAATATTTCGTCGTCGATCTTCGCGTTCGGTGCGAAGCGTGCGAAATACCGCGCCATGATCCACGCCTACGATCAGGCACGTCTCGGTTACGAACAGAAGGTTCTGGAGGCATTCCGCGAGGTGAACGATGCCGTGACGGCCTATCGTCAGATGCGCAAAACCGCCAAACTGAAGGAGAATTTGAAGGAGGCAGCGCGTCAGTATGTCGAACTTGCGCGTCTGCAATACATCAACGGCGTGATCCGCTACATCGACGTACTTGATGCCCAGCGTAAATTTTTCGATGCGCAGTTGGGCGAAAGTCAGGCCGTGCGTAACGAACATTTGGCGTTGGTGAGTCTTTACAAGGCCTTGGGCGGAGGTTGGGACAATACGCCTCCCGAACAGGAGTAAGTCATTGCAAAAGATTGTAATCCGTAAAAACGGGAAAGAGTCGCATCACTCTTTCCCGTTTTTGTTTGCCGTTCTCAAAAAAACAATTAATTTTGAAAGCCCAAACCAACTTGCAACCCAATCTATGAAAAGATTTCTGCTTCTTCTTTACGGACTTGCATTCCTGTGCCCGACATCGGCACAAGAGGACGACCTGCAACAATATCTACGGAAATATCACGAGGCACGACAACTCAAAAATGCCGATTCGCTGGCCGGAGCCTGTGCCAATCTGGCCGAATATTATTCCCAGCGAGATGCCGACAGCACGCTAAAATATACCATAGAAGGACTTAAAGCGGTCGATCGTACAACTCCATCACCTTACTTGGAGTTGCAAAGCAGTATGGTGAATTACTACAACTCGACGGGCGATTCGCGCAAATGTATTGACGAGAGTCTTTTCCTGATAAAAGAAGCCGACCGTTTGAACGCATCACCTTTAAAAAAAGGCAACTTTTTCTCAGCGTGCGGTGTCGCCTATCGCCGTGCCAATATGATCGATTCGGCTCTGTATTATTACAACAAGGCACTCGAAATCTATACGGAAGGAGGTGAAGAGTGTGAACCCGAAATACCGTTCCTGCTCACCAACATTTCGATTCTCTATTGCAATACAAGGCGTCAGGCTGAAGCCGAGGATTATATCCGTCGGGCGTTGGCCTCCATTTCGGATAATGATGACCTTGTGACACGGCTTTACGCATCAAATACGGCGGGAGCCGTATTTGCGGTGGGCAAGAAATATGCCGAAGCAGAAAAGATCATGCGTTCTTCGTTGCAAATTGCCATGCAGCAGAATATGTCACGTTTCATATTGCAATGTGCCTCACCCCTGTTGTCGCTTTACGCCCAGACCGGCAACCGCAAGGCTTTGGACGACCTCGACAAGGAAATTCAGCCGTGGCTTCGAAAACTGCCTGCAAAAAGCAACGAGGTATTGGGCTATTACGAAGTTCTGGCGGATATTTACAGCAGGGACAAACGCTATGAAGAGAGCAATGCCCTGTATGGGGAAATCATCAGGGCGGGCACACAGAATATGCTTGCACCTCTTCAGTATGTCTATCTGCGAATAGCGCGCAATATGGCTGCAATGAATCGTGCCGGCGAGGCTTCGCAATACTACGAAAGGACGGTTACCATGATGGACAGTCTGCACGAATCGAATATCGAACGACAGATGTCCGATTTCAGCGTCCGTTACGAAACGCAGCAGAAAGAGTTGGAAATCGTCCGTCTGAATGCCGAACGGCTTGCTCATAAAAACCGCACGATGAAGTGGGGGTTCGCCACAGGTGCGGTTTTTCTCGGCATCATCATGTGGCTGATCTACGATTTGTTCCGCCGTCGCCAGCAGCGTCATAAGGCAGAACTGAAGGTGGCACGCAGTTTTATCGACGGTCTGGAAAAAGAGCGTACTCGTCTTGCCAAAGAACTGCACGACGGGATCTGCAATGATCTTTTGGGAGTAGGAATGATGCTTTCACAAACCGACAATAACAAGGAGATTGTGGGGAATGTGGAGGAAATCCGTGCCGAAGTACGTGCCATCTCCCATGAATTGACCCCGCCCAAATTCCAGTACGCCACACTCGATGAACTTGTCGGTAATATGATCGACGAATTATTCTCCGATGAAAAGATCCGTGTCGAGTATCTTTCCAAGGGAGACGAACATCTGTGGAAGAAAGTCCCCGAACGTGTCAGTTACGAAGTTTACCGTATTGTGCAGGAACTTTCGTCGAATATAATTCTTCACTCCGGAGCAACCCGTACGCAAATCTTGCTTGAGGTCACCTCATCGCAAATTGTGCTTGATATCTCCAATGACGGGAAAGAATTTTCGGAGAAGAAATTTTCCCGTTGCGGCATAGGATTTTCGACCATCCGCGAACGTCTGATTTCGATCGAAGGACATCTTGCTGTAACTTATGAAAATGGAGAGCAACATTTCAATATTGTAGTGCCGATCTCGAAAAATTAGGCGGTAACCTTGTTTTTCGGAGTAAAAATCACGGAATGTAGTGATGCGGAGAAACAGAAATATCTGTTTCTTTGCAGAAAAAATAATCTACCTTCGTGAAATTCAAGAAACAATACTCCCTTTTGCTGGTTGATGACCATGCGATGGTAGCCTGCGGTTTGAAGCAGGTCATCGGGCATGCCTTGCCCGAAATCGCCGTTATTGATTCATCCTCTACGGGTGTTGAGGCCCTCTCGAAAATCCGGGAACATCCCTATGACATTTATATTCTCGATCTGGAACTCCCCGATTTTTCGGGGTTTGATCTGATCGACCGAATCCGTATTTCAGATCCTTCGGCCCGCATCGTCATTCATACGATGCACGACGAGTTGTGGTACTACAAACGACTGGCGGTTTACAATCCGAGCGGAATAGTTTTCAAATCGTCTGATACAAATCAGATCATCGAATGTGTGCGCAAGGTTCTGTCGGATGAAAAATATCTTTGTTCCAAAGCCTTGGAATTTCAGGAAAAGGAAGAAAAACGCAAATCGAAAGTCGGCATGGATCTCACCGAACGCGAATTGCGTGTGCTGAAATGTATTGCCGAAGGAAAAAACACCGCCGAAATCGCTCAAAGTCTTTATATCTCGGTCAATACGGTCGAAACGCATCGTCGTCACCTCAATGAAAAATTGGATGCCACGAACGTAGCCACGCTGCTCATGCACGCTGTGGCCAAAGGCTTGTTGCCGATTCACTAACGAACGAATTTCAGAACCGATGCGAATCTCGTCCCGACAAACGAGCCGACCTTCCATCCGCTAAATTTATAAAAACCTTAAAATTTTAACGATATGAGAAAATTTACTACTATTGCTTTGTTGTCAATGTTTTGCAGTATAATGCTGCTGTCGGGTTGCGGTGATCGTGTCGCTTCGGGTTCGGCTGCGAGCAGCGATGCTCCTCTGGGGCGTGTCCCTGCCATCTTTGCAGAGGTGGCCGCCGAGAAGAAAGACATGGAAGAGGCTCTGCATTACATGCAAGATTTTGAACAGATCCAGAAAAAATTGAAAGAATTTGACGAATATGCCGCCCGCAGTTATCAGAAAGCGACAGAGGAAGCCCGGAAAATTATCGGACGCGACATCCTCTGCACGGGAGATGTTTATCCCGATTTTAAAGTAACGGGTGCCCGGGTAGCGGATTACAGTGCCCATACCGGTTCGGGTAGTTTCATCGTGCGCGTCATGGTCACTCCCAAGCGCGACATCATTGTCCGTGCCAACAAGTACCAATGCGGTAAGGGTGAATATTCTCTGGCAGATACCCGTCTGTATTTCATTCTGATGACTGCCGACAACCATTTTATTGCCCTCGGAGAGTTGAATCCCTTCAGCAGCGTAACCTATATCGACCCGAGACCGAAAGCCGAATATGTCCCCGGACAGATGGTCCAGGCGGGTGTACCCTGTCATAGCGAAGGTGCTCCGTTGTCGATCAGTTGCCACACCTACGATTTTACGAAGTTTGCCAAGATCGTATTTATGAAGAAAGAAGATTACATGGCAATCCGCAAAAAGGCTTACGGTTTCTAAAATACGACAAATCATGAATAAGTTTTTAATGGCAGCAGTACTTCTGTTGCTGACCGCTTGTGGCGGTGCTTCCGAACAAAATGCGAGCAGTGCCGAGAAAGAAGGACTGAGCGGTAAGGTGCATAAGGTGCAATCGTTGAATTACCTTGCGAAGGCCCAAGGCGATAAAATCGTCAAGGACGGCAAACCGAACATCTATGGCGAAACGGGTATCTTCCCCGCTGAAGATACGCGGATCTATAATGCAAACGGCGATCTCGACTCGATGATCTATGTGGTGGATGCCTTCAAGTATCTTGTGGTTTACACGCATCAGGACGGCAAGGTATGTAGCGAGAAGATCTATCAAAACGGAACCCTGCAAACCGAATCCCGTTATGAATACGAGAACGGCAAACTGAAGAACATGATTCAGGACTGTTACACGGGTGCAGATAAGACAACCAACGAATATCCGGTCGATGCGTCGAAGATCGAGTACAAGGATGGCAAGATCATCGAGCACGGTTACACGGAGCGTGATTATGTCGTAAAAGATGCTTCGGGGCGTATCTTGAAGGAGTCCTCCTACAACGAGATGGACGATTATCAGATCACGAACGAATACACCTACAACGAGCAGGGCTGGCTGATCAGTGTGACCTCTGAGGACGGAAAGAAGACTTACGAATATCCCGAAACCGACGATAGTGGCAACTGGATCCGCATGGTGATCTTCCTGGATGATGAGCCTTATGGCATTGTGGAACGAACAATTACATATCACGAATAACACACAAAATCTATGAATGTTTTGATGACTATCGGCGCATTGCTGCTCTTCCTTTCCCAAATTATGGTGCTGTTCAGCATCGGATTTTATTTCTTCATGTTCCTGCGATTTGGCAAGGTAAAAGGCTGGTTTAACAAGAAGGCTGGTTCGGAAATCGTATCGTCGTTCAGCCTTCAGACGATCCGCACCTTGTGCATTTCCCTGCTTCTGGCTGTCGTCTTTTCATTTGGCGTCACGCTTTGCATGGGTTTGACGGGCATGTTCGACTCGTCCGATATTGCTGATGGGTATTATATCGGTTTCGGACTGCTTTGGCTCGTGCTGTCGTTGATCTATCCCGTACTGCATTTGATTCGTCGTATCTCCCGATACAAACGATCGGAAGACAAGAAAGCGGCAAAATGGCGTCTGTTCTATGATCTCTTTATAAATGTCATCTCGGCTTTTGGCGGTTTGTCTTTTTTCTTGATCATGCCTTTCGTGTCGGTCGTCCTGTCGCTTACGAAGTGGGATGATTTTGCCCCCAGACATTTCCGTGAGATGACCGGATTTGAGGTCGTGCCCCAATCGATCAAATATTATGCGGTCGGTGTAGTCCTCGGATTTGTCGGTGTCCTGACGCAATTCATGGGCAGTTTCGGAGAAACCTTAATGTCGCTTATCTCCTTTACCCTGATCGGTTTTGCCATTTACATGCTCTACAAAATCTATCGTGCCGGATCCGGTAAACGAGAGCCGTTTGTCTGGCGGTACGGATATATAATCCTCACGACGTATGCCGTATTTACCATTACATGGATGTTGATTCTTGTGGCAATTGCTCTGCTCATCCTTTATATAATCTTAACCTATGTCCTTGACAACGGTCCGGAAGGAAAGTATAAGGTGTCTTGTGATTACCTGACAGATGATGTGATCGCCGGTCGAGGTATCTGCTCGCTGACACACTCCCGCTGTGAGATGCGTGATACGGGAAGATGTCCCATGAAATAGAAAAACCCATCCCCCTGATGGGAAGGCGGTTGCCTCGTGTGACCGTCTTCAACTACAACCAACTTCTTTCTTTTTGGGAAGATGCGTCTGCTTCGGCAGGCGCATCTTCTGTTTATAGGGGGCGGTACATTTTGCACAAACGGGAAATAATTCCTATATTGCATTAGGTTGCCTCTTGTTCATTATAGAAGGAAAACCCTAAAATTTGAAACGATGAAGATCCGTTTGTGCCATAATATTTTTTTGCTGTGTCTTTTTTGCGGAGGTTGCGTCCATACCTCCCAGATCGTAAAAGGCGATTTGGAGCAACCCGCACCGCGCGTAAAGACCGCTACCCCGCTCTCACGCCCCCTACTTACGGGTGACAAGATCCGTTTGGACACCGCCCTGCGTTACGATCGCTATACGCTTGCCGATACCTACACCTACCAAAAGAAAAAGCGCGATTTCAATTGGGAGCAAATCCGCAATCTGTTGGCTTTTGTGGAGAATATGCAGGACGACACCACACGGTGGATTGTGTTGCAGAATTACAAGAACCGCAACGGACAAGCACCCTTGGTCGGTCGTTATGCGCGCAACGTCTATGGTAACATTGCCGATACGGCGGGTGTGGAGCGTTACCAGTCCGTGCCTCTTTTCCGACCCGATGATACGCTCACTGCGGTGGTTTACGGACGTGACGGTTCGATTGCGCACCTTGAGTCCTGCGACAGCCTTCATTGTCGCATTTTCAACCCGATTGACTCGCAACGCTGGCTTGTTCCCCAATGTTATGTGAAGATCCTCGACCGCCATACCCGTTTTGAACATGTCATCGTGATCGACCGCAAGGATCAGAACATCACCACCCTCGAACGCCTTCGCCGTGGTCGTTGGGTGATTCGCAGCAAGAATCCCGCAACCACGGGACGCCAACGTCCTCCCTATGCCAAGGCAACACCTCTCGGCATGTTTCTCCTGCAAGAGACCAAACGTAAGATGCTTTATCTGAAGGACGGCAGCGATTCGCTGGGCGGTTTTGCACCCTATGCCATGCGCTTCACGAACGGAGCCTACATTCACGGCGTTCCGGTCGCCGTACCTCAAAAGGAGGAGATCGAATACAGTTGGTCGCTCGGTACGACACCCCGCTCGCACATGTGTGTGCGCAACGCCACCTCCCACTCGAAATTCATCTACGAATGGGCACCCGTCGAGCGCACGTTGGTGGTCGTATTGGAGTAATTTGGCTCATTTTGAGAAAGTTTTATTCGGATATAATCCGATTAGTTGTACCTTTGTGCTTGTTTCCCAAGGCAAAGGATGATCCGTCGTATGAAATATCTGTTTGCGGTGGCATTTCTGCTCTTTCCGCTTTTTGTCGCGCCGTCTGTCCGGCGGGGCGGAGTTCTTACGCCTGAAGGTGAAGCCCTCACTTCGGCCGAATCGCTCTATGTTGCCATGCAATTGGAAGACAAGGTGACTTTCGAAGCCTTCAGCGAAGCATTGGACGGCTACGGCAAGATTACCGAGCGTAAATCCGACATCCTCACGCTGATTGATTTCTCGAAACCCTCGACCGAAAAGCGTTTTTTTGTATTCGACCTCAAAAATGTCAAATTGCTCTTCGAGTCGGTCGTTGCTCACGGACGAAACAGCGGCGGGAATTTCGCCACCCGTTTTTCAAATCATGACGGCTCGCACCAAAGTTCCCTCGGATTCTATCTTACACAGGAGACTTACATCGGCCGCAACGGCTATTCGCTGGTATTGGAGGGTTTGGAGAGCGGGTTCAACGATCACGCACGCCGTCGTGCCATCGTAATTCACGGCGCAGCCTATGCCGATCCACACACTATCAAGGCAAATGGTCGTTTGGGGCGCAGTTTCGGATGCCCCGCCCTTCCCGTGGAGTTGAATCGTCCGATCATCGACACGATCAAGGGCGGCAGCGTGTTGTTTATCTATGCCCGCGATGCCGAATACCAACTCAAGAGTCCTTTGTTGAATCAATAGTTTTCCCGATAAAGTTAAAAAAACAGGGGCAGCCGATTATTCGGCTGTCCCTGTTGCAGAACTTTACTTTACCGGAAATTCACTTATTTGATCTTCTCATAGATGTAGAGTTCGTGAATCTCGGCAGTGTACCCTTCTTTTTCGAAAGGACCCTGCGACATACCGAGGATGATCTGAGTACCGCGGTTGTTCAGAACAACCAAGTCATCGTTTACGGGGTCAATCGAAATACCCTCGATCTCACCTGCACGACGGAAGTCGCTCATCTCGCGGAACAGTTCAACGCGACCAGCCTTTGCACCACCTGCAATGGCACCGGTACGGGTAACAACCTTACCCTTCTCAAGTTTTACGCTGAACGGAGTATCACGCACGGGCTCGGTACCCTCTACAAGACCGGTGTAAGGAACTTCGGTAATGTCGGCAACGTAGATGTTATCGGGAATCTGATAGAGCGACTCGCCGTCATCGGACGTAAACAGCATTTTGCCATCGGCGATGAAGATACCCTGACACCAGTACGGAGTGGGACGGCACTGCATCTTGGTATAGTATTTACCGGTTTCCAGACTGTAACAATATACATAACGGCTATCAACCCAGTCCGACATCCAAACCATATTCTTGTCACGATCAACGGCCAGACCCGAAACCTCTACCTGACCCGATTCGGGCGACCATGGAAGGTCACGTTTCCATTGCAGTGTTTCGGCATCATAAATCGACACGGCGATGTTGTAACCACGACCGAACTCGAACTTCTCGATACCGCAATAGATCTCGCCGTTGTAGATGTCAATATCACCAAAGTGGTTGGCAATTTTGGGGTTTTGGAACGGCTGATCGTTCTTCATGATCAGATTACCCTCTTTGTCATACTTGTAGATGACACGCGTATCCGATACATAGTAGTAATCCTTGTCAATTGCAATACCCTGACGGCCTGCAACGGGAATAACCTTCTTCAAGCGGTATTCCGACCCGATGTGTTGTGCATTTGCACTCATGGCACCCATTACGAGAGCGACCAATACGAATAAGATTTTTTTCATAGTTGTAAAAGTTATTGGTTAGTTATGTTTGTGGAACTTTTTGTTTTAGAAAGAGAAAATACCCATCAGCTGAATCTGGTTCGAACCGGTTTTGTCGGGGTCGGGTCTTGCGGCTTTGTTCGCATAGAAGGTGTGTGCATAGTTGGCCTGCAACTTCACATGCTTGCAGGGAACATAAGTCAGACCTACCAATACACGGTCGTAATCCCATGCTTCCTCGTTTCTTACCTTGTCGCGGAAGAAGTCATAACGAACAACGGGCAGGAATTTGCCGATATGGTAAGCGGCCAAAGCGTAGAAACTGTTCTCCTTTGCATAGGTGATGTTGCCTTCCTCGCTGATGACGTGACCATACTCACAACGAACGTCCAGACCTTGGGGATTGTTGTACCAAGCACCCAATACATAGCGGTGCATCGACTGGTTCTTTACGACGACATCGTTACCCGACTCTTCCGCAAAGGGAAACTTGTCTTTCGAGAATACGCCGTTGTACTCACCCCAGTTGTAAGATGCCTTGAAGTTCAAGAATTTGGCAGGACGGAACGTCAAAGCGGCAACGATATCTTTCGATTTGTTGTTATCGTCCATGGCGGGCAGGTGACCGTTCGAAAGCGAGAGGTTGTAACTCAAACGATAGAAATTATCGGCTTCGTTTTTGAAAAGGTTACCCATGAACATCACACCGAGGTCACGACCATACTCTACGAAATCGTAACCGATCGGGTTACGGCAAACCATACGGTAGCAGAGGTTCGAGAAATCCACGGTCTCCAATGTCGCAGGCGAGATATCGTAGTTCTCATAACCGAGCGGCAAATAGTACTGACCGGCACGGATTTGGAATCCCTCGGTGATTTTGGCCGTTGCAAAAGCGTCCATCACCTGAAGATCCTTCTGACCGTTGGGATTGCGCGAACCGCCAATGCCGTTAAAGGCCTCGATCTGCATGCGGAACGAGATTTTGTCCGTAACATTGCCGTCCATGATCAATCGCAGACGCTTTGCCTGAAACGAAGACGAACCCGAACCGGCATCGCTGTAATTCCAACCCGTCTGCAAATATCCCGAAAACTTGGGCATTCTTTCCAATATCTTCTGCCATGTAGTCTGTTCTTTGGCAGGAGCAGCGGCTTCAGTTGCTGCGGGTTCGGAGTTTGCATTTTCCGTATTTTCAGCGAAAGCGAAACCCGGAAGGAGCATTACACTGAAAAACAGTGCACTGATGAAATGTTGCTTCATAATTAAATAATTTAAGTTGTAATAATATGGAGGTTAGTTGAATCCTTGTTTCGGATTCGATTTGTTTGTTCTGATTTTCCAAGCAGACGTATGGAAGGTTACCTTCGGATCGGGAACATCGTTACACTTTACGATAACGGCACCTTCCTTCTCCCAATATTGTTTTACGGTATAACCTTTCATGGGGCCGTCCTTCTCGCCCCGTATGGTCTCGTCGTCGGGATTGACCACGATCTTCAAGCCGCAGGACTGATTCAGCATGTCCATGTCGCCACGGCTGTTGCCACCGACAATCAAAGGACGGGTTTTGATAAAAGTGGGGATGACATTGGCCTTTCCGTCATCCTGCGGAATCGGCAGAATGATGTCATCGGTCAGAAGACCGTTTGCAACGACCGATTTGACACCGATGATGTTGGTGTCGGGAAGTCCCAATTCTTCAGACAGAAATTTTTGATAGAGGAGTTCGGGGGACGCGGTCAGAATCCAAACTTCAAAACCATATTCCTTGAGATTTGCGATCAGTTGTTTCATTTCGGGATAGAATTTACCCTGATAAGCATCCGTGTAACACTCATATCCCATATTCATAATCTCATCGGGGGTCATACCTGCAAGGAAGTGTACGCGGTCTTCCACATAGGCTTTGCCGACGTTGTTGCCATCTTCGACCATACGATTGAGAATGGCCATCTTTTCACGGGCAAAGGCATCTTTGCGTCCCTTGTAGTTTTTGTCCGCATAGCGATAAAGGGCTTCATCGGCCAAATAATGCGGAGCCTGACCGATAACCGTTCCGTCTCCGTCAAACACGGCTACCTTGCGATGATTCATCGTAAGGGTCGTATTCAGAAAACTTTCGATGCGTTCGTTGATTTCATCCGACCAACCCGAAATTTTGCGGTAGGTCTGCGACGATACCGGAGTAGAAAGACTGCAAAGTAACACCAGCATCACTAATAATCTGCCAATATACGTCATGATATTTTTCATTTAAATAGATTTTTAAGATCCCGGACAAAAAAGGTCTTCATCCGGGACCTTTGGTTTAAGTGATATATCTGCTATTTTCTGCGACGGAGCAACTCCTTTTCGTCCTTGTAGGTGAACATCGTGAAGACGATGGCCAGAGCACAAGCACCGAGCAACATGAGGAATGTCCAATCCCAACCTGCCTCCGACACATAGCCGATGACGATGTTGGCAAGGATAGCCGTACCGAAGAAGTAACCGAAGAATCCCGTCAAACCTGCGGCAGTACCTGCGGCATTTTTCGGAGCGAGATCCAGAGCCTGTACTCCGATCAGCATCACAGGACCGTAGATGAAGAAGCCGATACCGATCAGCGACAGCGTGACGATCGACTGGTTGTCCGAGAAGAGCCAGTACAGCAGGATGAATACGGCAACGACGGCCATAAAGATCGAAGTGGTCAGTGCGCGACCGCCTTTGAATACCTTATCCGAGATCCAACCGCAAATGAGCGTTCCGGGAATGGCGGCAAATTCATAAGCGAAGTAAGCCCAACCGGCTTCCTTGATGTTGTAACCCTGCGTTTCCATCAGGTACTTGGGAGCCCAGTCGAGACATCCGTAGCGTACCATGTAAACGAATGCGTTGGCAATGGCGATGAACCACAACATCTTGTTGTTCAACACATATTTGAAGAATATTTCCTTTGCCGAGAGTATCTCTTCCGACTTCTCGCTGTAATTTTTCGGGTAGTCGTTACGGTATTTCTCGATCGAAGGCAGACCACACGACTGAGGTGTGTCGCGGATAAACATATAGGCCAGCAGTGCTACCAGCAATGCAACGGTTGCGGGGAATACATAAGTACCGATCAGAAAATAATACTGCGATTCGGCTCCGTAGAACCACGAACCGAACCAGATGGCACCATAGGCAGCCATCGGGCCGATGACGGCTCCTCCGACGTTGTGGGCGCAGTTCCAGATCGACATCATCGTACCGCGCTCGGTCTGTGAGAACCAGTGGGTCATGACACGACCGCACGGAGGCCATCCCATACCGTTGAACCAACCGACAAGGAAATTCAGAACGGTCATCAGAACGATTGCCCAAATTTTATGTTCGGGGCCGAAAGCCACCACGGGAACGACCATGAACATCATCGACAGCGAGGCGAGAATCAGACCCAGCGGAAGGAATACGCGCGCATTGCTTCGGTCGGATACACTACCCATCAGGAATTTCGACAGCGCATAGGCGATGGCGTTCATCGAAAGCACGATACCCAACTCGCCCTTGTCGAAGCCAAATTCACCCAAAAAAGGAATGGCCATCGAGAAGTTTTTACGGACAATGTAGAAACCCGCATATCCGATAAAAATACCCAAGAATACCTGCCAGCGGAGACTCTTGTAGGTCGAGTCGATTTTCTCGGCCGGCAATTCCTCTTTAAATGCAGGAGGAGTTAAAAAATTCCACATAAAGATTAGTTTTTAGTTGTTTGTATATTTTATTTTAAGTTTAATTTTGTGGTTGTGTCCAAATCGAGAGCCTCGGCAAGTACCGAAATCGGATGCTTGACCTTGACCGACGTGGACATCTCGATCTGCCATTTGCAGGTCTCGCAGTCGGTCGATACGAAATCGACTTCCGATTCTTCGATCTGACGGAACAGCGAAGCACCGATACCCTGTGAAACCTTATAATTCTCTTTTTTGAATCCGTACGTACCGCCGATACCGCAACATTGCGAATCGAGTGCCACAAAATCCAGTCCGGGGATCATACGCAGGAGTGAAATCGAATGATACTGCCAACCGAGTTTTGCCATGTGACACGGGGTATGATAGGCAATACGGCTGTGATAGTCCTTGCGGAATACCAACTTCACCTTTCCGTCTTCAACAAGTTGATTGATAAAACGGGTGGCGAGGTTTATTTCATGGCGAACTTCCGCATTGTCCACACCGAGCAGGTGAGGGTATTCGTCGCGCATCGTAAAGATACAGGTGGTCGAAGCACCCACTACGGGACGTTTCTCATCGATCACCTCGTGACGGATGGCGCGGATGTTCGTTTCGGCATTCTTTCGTGCCTTGTTGATCAGTCCGTTCGACATCAGCGCAACGCCGCAACATTTCTCTTCGTCCATCAGATTCACGCCATATCCCAGAGCATTCATCACGGCAACCATATCACGACCCAATTGCGGATAGTTATAGTTAATGTAACAGCCGTGGAAGAAAGTCATCTGATGTTTAAATTTCTTCTGTTTGGTTTCGGCATTCTTCTTGAACCAATTCTCGAAGGTCTGCGAAGCGTAATTCGGGAACGTGCGGTGTGCATCAATCTTCAACACCGAATCCAACGCCCATTTCACGGGTTTGAGTTTCAGCGACTGATTGACCAGCGGAGCAAACGTCGTTGCCATCGAACCCATAAAATCCGTGCTGGCAAGCATACGATCGCGCAACGAAGGTTTCTTCCTGCTGTACTTGATGCGTGCCAACTGGATGATGTCGCCGATCTTGACATTCGACGGACAAGCCACCTCACAACGCTTGCAGTTCAAGCAGTACTTCAACGCTTCGTCATAGAACGATTCGCCCTTCAGACGCAGACGCTCCCCGTCGGGGCCAGCCTGTTTCGGACCCGGATAAAGCGCATTCAACGGCACTACGGGACAATAAACCGTACAAGCCGTGCATTTGGTGCATTGTTCGAAATTGTTATCCGAGATATTCAGTTCCTGCATCTTCATTTCGTACCTCCTTTCATGATTTCATCGGCAACACAGAGTGCCGAGAGCATACTCACACCTGCACCGCTGCCTTCTTCCAAAGAACGTGCGCCACCCAGTGCCGAACCGACAACATATAAATTTTCAATTGTTTTGCCCTGCGATGCCGCACGAAAACGATCGTCGGTATGTACGCCGAACGACTGATAGTTGTGCGGTCGGTTCACATCGCCATTATACCAGTTTTCGCGTCCCTCGGCATAATCGACATCTGCGCCGAATACGGGCTCTTCAATGTGAGAGATCGTCGCACGAAGTCCCCCGCTGAAGAAATGCCCCGATGCCAGCACGAAATTCTTCGCCCTGAGAGCCTCGTTTCCATGATTTTCGGTGAAAACCTCGATTACGCGACCGTTTTCGACGACGGCACGGCGTACCGTGTCACCCGGCATGAAGATGCCTCCTGCCCGCTCGAATGCTGCAACCAATGCCGTCTGCGCTCTCACTCCGGGAACCGAAGGCGGCATGGTGGGGAATAATAAAATTTTGACTTTTATTCCTTTGTGAAGTTGTTTTACCACATTCGGGGTTTTGAATCCGAAAACTGCGGGCAGTACGACATAGTCATATCCCTCGGAGTACAAGTTAATCTGACGGATCACTTCCGACAGGACATCCTCCGCTTCCAATGCCTTGGCGATGTTTGCAGCGCGCATCTCCGTCGGATTGATTCTCAAGTGTTCAACGGCTTTTACATGAATTGTTGCATGAGCACATTTTGCACCATTACGAGTCAAAACTCCAGTTATAAAATTAGTGTTAAAATCAAGAAAACCCGCAAAATTGGCTATTAAAATTTTTCCCACGGGATAAGCCGTGACATTCTCGGCCGTTGCAAGTTCGCTGAACGTCAGCCATGTAGGACGTAAATTTCCCATCGGTGTATAGCGAAAATGGTTCTTTCGGGCATCTCCCTTCACTTCCACGCCACATTCCGTCAGAAGATCGCGTGCCGCACAGGCATATTCCGTAAAACGATCTCCTAATTTTCTATACGGATGTCCCTCAGATAAAGTGCGGACGACTTCCGTAGGATTTTCGATGACTTCATGTGATTCGTTGTATCCCATAAGGTCGAACGATCCCGACGAAAAATGCAACGCGCTCTGTCCCGTCGAAACCACGGCGCAACACACACCCTGTTTTTGCAGGCGGATGGCACAGGTCAATCCGGCGAGGCCTCCTCCGATGATCAGTGTATCAAATTTCATCTCTCAAGGATTTTTTTAATTCATTCCACATACCGAACCGTAAACCCAACGGGTATATTCCGCCTCGCGCAGGGCATCACCCCAGCAGATCGGATAAGTACCCTTCCAACGCTCTTGCAGGAAGTCTTTCAATTCCGATTCGGCTTTTTCGACCGATCCCGACACCTCGCCCAACAGATTGGCGGCACGGCAGGCGCACAATTCGCCCTGACACGTTCCCATACCCACACGGGTTCTGCGACGAAGATCGACCAACGTGTTCACGTGCCACTTTTCCAAAGCGTGACGCACCTCGCCCACCGTGACATTCTCACATTCGCACACGAATGAATTGTCACAGGGTGTCTTGGACGAAATCTCGGCAGCCATCTCACCGTGGCGGGCAACCGCAGCAGTGAATTTGGGGGTGTTCATGTCATAGACCTTGCGCTCCGATTTGGGCTTGCAAGGACGCGATCCGGGCAGTTGTTCGGTCATCGTGACACACTTGGCATCCACGCCCAACTTCTGACAAGCCAGATCCGTTGCCCACTGGGCCATCAGTCGGTAGGTCATCAACTTACCGCCCGTGATGGTGGCAAAACCCTCCACGCCGTCACGTTTGGCGTGATCCAGCAACACAATACCGCGGCTGATGTTTCGTCCCGAAGGATCGTTGTCGGCAGCCACCAGAGGACGCACACCTGCATAGGCTCTCAACACGCGGGTCGCAGCCAGCGAAGGAGCGAGTTTGCTGCCTTCGGAAAGCAACAGATCGACTTCATCGGGCGTTACACGAATCTCGTCCACCTCTTCGAAGGGTACACGGCTCGAAGTCGTACCGATTACGCATATCGTATCGCCCGGCACCAAAATATCGGCATTGGCAGGTTTGCGACAACGGTTCAATACCACGTTATTCACGCGGTGTCCGAAGATCAGAAGAGCACCCTTTGCGGGAAACATATCCACACGAATACCGACCTTGGCGGCAATGCCGTGTCCCCAGATACCGCCCGCATTGATCGTCAGCGGAGCGTAAAAATCGTGCATCTCGCGCGTGACATGATTGTAGGCACGCACACCGATCACCCGGTTGCCCTCGTGTAAGATTTCAGAGACCTCCTGATAAGTTTTGATTACTGCTCCGTGTTGTTTGGCATCAATGATGTTGGCAAGCGTCAGGCGGAACGGATCGACCGAACCGTCGGGCACCTTCACGGCTCCGATCAGATCGGGATTGACGGAAGGTTCGAGTAAACGCGCCTCTTGGGGGTCAATGACTTCGGCATCAATTCCCGCCTTACGACAGGATTCTACAAAAGTTGTCTGATATGCAATGTCATCCTCAGGCAGCGAAATGAAAAGACCGTCGTTCTGCTCCACACAATGCGAAGCAATGTGGCGAAGGATCATATTCTCCCTGATACACTCGGCCGCAGACTCGGAGTCGGTCACGGCATAACGGGCACCGCTGTGCAACAATCCGTGGTTACGTCCCGTGGCACCGGTCGCAAAATCTCGTCGTTCCAACAAAAGCACCCTCAAGCCGCGCAACGCACAATCGCGTGCCGTTCCTGCTCCCGTAATGCCTCCTCCAACGATGATGACGTCAAATTCGTTCGTTTGATCAAAATGTTTCATATCTGCAACTTTTCAACTTTCAAAAAGAATATATATAAATATAGGTATAACGCAATATTATTCTTTCGAAAGTTTAAATCATTTCATTACGCAACAAATATAGATATTTTTATCCGAAAGAGAAACATTTTGGCGTGATTTTTATTAAAAACGCAATATTTATTTTGTATTTCGAAACATTTACGTTCTGTCCGAAAACCGCAAAATGGTTTTCGGACTAATTATTTCAGATCCGACGGATTTGTTTGTTAAAAATTTGATCATACGAAACTAAATTCGTAAATTGCATCTTGAAAAAACAAAGTATAACCCATGACGAAAGAAGAACGACATGCCATAATCCTCGAATCGCTCAAACTGCACAATTCGGTGCTGGTGACCGACCTTGCAGACAAACTCAATGTCTCGTCTGTAACCATTCGAAAGGATCTTACGGAACTTGAAAAAGAAAAGAAACTCTACCGAAACCACGGCAGTGCAATTTTGATTGACCCCTATATCAACAATCGGAACGTACTCGAAAAAGAAAAACTTTATGTCGAGGAAAAGAAACGGATCGGCGAATGTGCCGCACAACTCATCTCGCCGAAAGATTCGATTCTGATAGCATCGGGAACCACTGTACATGCCCTTGCACATGCCATCAAGTTACAGGATCGTCTGACGGTGATTACCGCATCGTTGGAGGTCGCCACGATTCTCTCACAGAATCAGAATATTGACATCATTGTGCTGGGCGGAAGCATGCGTCACAGTTCACTGTCGGTCATCGGCAAATATGCCGAGCAGATGCTCGCGGATTTCTATTGCAGCAAACTTTTCATAGGTGTGGACGGTATCGACCTCGATTTCGGCATCACAACCACCAACATGACCGAGGCGAGTTTAAACCGCGTGATGATCCAAACCGCCCAAAAAACGATCGTGCTGGCCGATTCGTCAAAATTCGGTCGTCGCGGTTTCAGCAAGATTGCCGACATAGAAGAGATTGACCACATCATCACCGATTCAAACATCAATCCCAAAGATGCACAGCGCATCGAAGATCTGGGCATTAAACTGACGATTGTGGATATTCCACAACATGCTGATATTTAGCTGGAAACAGCCGATTGTTCACGCGGGACAATCGGCTGTTTCCATACCTGCAAAAAAACGCTCTTCCAAAGAGGAAGAGCGCACAAAGAGACAAAACAATTAATAGTCCGAATGTCATCCCCTGCCGCCAGCATACCACAGCAGGAACTTCGGGATTCAAGCGAAAGTTTGAGACAACTACAATCCGAATGCTGACTCCAAACTATTAATCAACCCAATAAAATTAAAACCTCAAAATTTATGACTTTTACTTTCATCTCAAATCGAAAGCAAATATACGAATAAAAATTTCATTTCAAAAATTATTTGGCATTTAATTTACACATTTCGAAACTTATTTGTTTCATATCAATTTTTTTTGCAAAAAAAAACACGGCTTTGAAAGCCGTACAAGACGATTCGGAAAACCTGCCTCCCCTATTTGAAATAAAGACTGAATGTCGTGATTTTCTCGTCACTGCGTTCGAGGACGATTGCACCGTTGTGCAAACGCATGATCTGACGCGAAAGGCTCAATCCGATGCCCGACCCGTCCTGCTTGGTTGTATAGAACGGCACGAAGATCTCCTCGGCCGATTGCGGACTGATCGGCCGGCCGTTGTTCGACACCGACACCACGACCTGCTCCGCGAAGTTGATCTTCGCCTCGATCTCCACAATCCGCGCCTCCGCCTGCAAGGCATTCTTGATCAAGTTGATGATAATTTGCGAAATCTGATTTTCATCGGCATAGAGCAATACATCATCCGACTTCTCGACATACTGCAACACGGCACCCGATGCCGCGACTTGTTCCTCGGTCAGTTTACGCACCTTGTCGATCAGATCGCGCACGAAAAACGCCTGTTTCACGGGTGGCGACACACGCGTCAGATTGCGGTAATTGTCCACAAAGCGGATCAATCCTTTTGAAGACGAGGCGATGGTCTCGAAGCCCTGCTCCAACTCTTCTAAGTTGAGCCGTGCCCCGCCATCCTCACGCGCCTGCTTCAGATCCTCGCTGAACGCTTCGCTCAGGGACGCAATCGGGGTGATCGTATTCATGATTTCGTGGTTCAACACACGCACCAATTTATTCCACGACAATTCCTCACTGTGTTCCAGATCGCCCGTAATGTTGTTGAACGTCACGATCTTGACCTCCTGTCCGGCCACTTCCGCTTCGGTGGCCGTCAGCGAAATGGTGATTTTGTTGCGCTCGTTGTAGAACGAACAACGCAACTCCTTGTTGTCGGAAACCTGTTCAAATGCCTGTTGCAATTCGTCGGAAATAATTGACAATTGTCGGATGTGGCTCAAAGCCATGATACCCAATACCTGCATGGCGGCAACATTGGAATAGGTGATCTGTCCGAACCGCTGATCCGAGACAATGAACACAATGATTCCCGTCTTGATGTTGTCGAGCATTTTGCCGTAGTAGCGGTTCTGTTCCGAAATGGTATCCATCTCGCGGTCGAAAATCTGACGCAGGCGGTTCATCGTGCGGTTGAACCGAAACAATGAGAAACACTTGTCGGCATAGCGGAATCCCGTTTCACGATCTTCCAGTGCATCAATCATGAAGGACACTTTACGGCGTAAACGGATCGTCACCACGACGGCAGTGACGACGGCGACCACAATTCCAACCGTGAGTACCAATGCAACGATTTCGAACCAAGTCATCAGATATTGTATTTTTTAAGTTTTGCGTAAAGCGTCGGGCGACTGATGTTCAGTGACTTGGCAACAACCGTCAGATTGCCGTTGCAGCGTTCCATTGCAGCACGGATGGCTCTTTCCTCCAACTCCTCCAACGACTCTTCGGGCATCGGTTCGGCTTTGGCAGATTGCTCCAACGTAAAATCGGAATCCGACAACAACTCCCCGCCCGAAAGGATTACCGCCTTTTCGATCGTATTCTGCAATTCGCGGATGTTACCGTTCCACGGATGCCCCAACAAGAGGGTTTCGGCCGAGGAGTCCAATCCCGCAACCATACGGTGGTATTTCTCGCGGTAACGATCCACGAAAAGTTGCGCCAGTGGCAGAATCTCGTCCTGCCGTTCACGCAGAGCGGGCAGATGCAGGTGAATGGTATTGATTCGGTAGTATAAGTCTTCGCGGAACAGTCCGTTGCGCACCAACTCCTCCAAATCCTTGTTCGTGGCACAAATCAGACGAATATCAACCGGACGCGGTTTGGTGTCGCCCACACGGACAATCGTGCGGCTTTGCAACACGCGCAGTAATTTGGCCTGAAGATGCAGCGGAATGTTTCCGATTTCGTCGAGGAACAGCGTACCGCCGTCCGCCTCTTCGATCTTACCCCGATGATCCGCATAAGCCCCCGTAAACGAGCCTTTTACGTGTCCGAAAAGTTCGCTTTCAAACAAATTGTCGGTAATTGCGCCCAGATCGACCGAGATCATCGGTCGCCGTGCACGATCCGACAGGCGGTGAATCTCCGATGCCAGCACATCCTTACCCGTTCCGTTCTCGCCCGTGATCAGTACGTTGGCATCCGTCGGTGCGATCTTCTCGGTGGTCATGCGCAGCGTCCGCATCTTGGGATCATTACCCCAATACATCTCCACCGGACTGCCTGTTTGGGGCGTTTTCCCTCTTGATTTTCCGCAGGCTTCCTTCAGAATCCCGATCAAGCGGTCATTCTCGTAGGGTTTCACCACAAAATCGAATGCCCCGCGTTTCATCCCCTCGACCGCCAACGCAATGTCGGCATAAGCCGTAAAGAGCACCACTTCGATTTGGGGCATCGTGCGTTTCAGTTCCGAAAGCCAATACAGGCCTTCGTTTCCCGTATTGATGTCGGTCTCAAAATTCATGTCGAGCAAAACCACATCGGGCATAAATTCCCGCACCTTCGACATCAGCGTCTTGGGTGACGGGATCAACTCCACCCCTTCGAAATATCGTGGAAGCAGGATTTTGAGTGCCGCACGGATACCCGCATTATCATCTACAATTAAAACTTTGCCTTTGTTCATTTCTTTTTAAGACACGGATTTTGCCCGCACCTTAAAGACAAAGGTACAAATTTTTCCGACATTGACTTGCCTCTCATCGAAAAACAAATTCGTGTTTTTGTTTGTTTTTACGGGTTTAAAGAGTACCTTTGCCGCGCAATTTGAAAAAATGGGACTTATTCTGTTACATATGTACTGTTACGGACTTTTACCCGGTAAAACCAAGTAAGAGTTCAGACCGTTCGCATCGTTACAATACCTCAGGCCTGTCGTTCTTACGACGGGTCTTTTTTTTGTGGCATACCGGAAACAAAAAACTTACAAACAAATAATTATCATGAAAGCAATCCAAGAAACCGAAAATCAGGACTCAGAATTTCGGACATTTCTCAAGTATCTGTTACCCAGCATGTTTTCCATGGCTCTGGTGGCGGTTTACACCTTCACCGACACGTTTGTCGTCGGCCGTAAGTTGGGTGCGGTCGCTCTGGGTGCAATGGGCATCTGCACCCCGATCATCACCATCTCGTTTGCCTTGGGCTTTATGTTCGGCATCGGCGGCGGCAGTCTTTATTCGATCAGTCGCGGACAAGGCGACCACCGGAAAGCCAATTCCTACTTCACCACTTCGGCTTTGAGTGCACTGGTATTGGGCATTCTGCTTGCCGTGTTGGGCAACATCTTCATCGAGCCGTTTGCCTGTTTTTTGGGGGCGGATTCTGAGAACATCATCTTCGTACTGCCCTACCTGCGTTGTATTCTGATCTACATTCCGGGATTTCTGTTGGATCAGTTGATGAGTTGCTTCGTCAGAAACGACGGCCACCCGAAAGTCGCCATGACAGCCATTGCCGTCGGTACGGGATTGAACGTCATCCTCGATTTCCTGTTTGTATTCGGATTTGATTGGGGTATGTTCGGTGCGGCCTTCGCCACCTGCCTGTGTTCGTTCATTACGATCCTGATCAACTTCGGCTACACAATTTGGAAACGACTGAACATCCGCGTGCATCTCGAAAACTTCGACCCGAAAAAGGCATGGGAGGTCGTAAAGAGCGGTTTCAGCGTCTTTATCCTCGAATCGTCGTCGGGTGTCGTTATTTTCGTGTTCATTCAGCAGGCTACGATGCTATACGGCACGCAGGGGGCTTCGATCTACACCATCATCATGAACTGGACGCTCATCACGATGAATATGGTGCTGGGTGTCACGCAGGCGGCACAACCGCTCATCAGTCTGAGTTACGGCGCACGGGAATATTCTTCGATGTACAAATACCGCAAATATTCGGTGACGACGGGACTTCTTTTAGGTGTCGTCTATCTTGTGATCGGTTACGGATTCACCGATTCGCTCGTCAAGGTATTTGCCACCGACAGCGAACAACTCATCACCGACACGGTGTATGCCATAGGCTAAGCACCCAGCGCCTTGCCATTTGTTACAATGGTAGGTTTCCAAGCACTCGCCTCCGAACCGTGCATACAGGTCTCCCCGTACACGGCTCTCCACCTTATCATTCAGTCTAACTTTCCCGAATGTATTTTGTGATGACATACTGAACATACTGCTAATGTTTTACGGTTACGAGAAATCATTTTTATTTCCCAATCACTTTTACCTTTCAAGTCTTTGAGTTTGCGAACATGGTGCATTTCAAGATTATCGGTTGCACCGCAGTTTTCACATACACGTGCATTTAGTCTTGTAATCAATCCATTTCTGCCACCCGTTATAGCGACTGTGTTAGGTAATCTGTCATCCAAAGTACGGTTCGGTAGTTCCTTGCTTTTGAAACCTTTGTCATAAAACTCACGTCTGACCTCATCCCCTTTCTTGTTTGTGTATGGTATGGAGAATACACCGTTTTTCTTGTACTTCGCAATAATCTTCTTTTTGGAAGTAGTGTATTTTGCGGCGAATGTCTTGTACATACTATACTCCATAATGTTGTAGAAAGAGTCAATAACGGGGCTGTTGTTTGCTATCGAGTAATAGTTGTAGAACCCCATGATTTCAGAGTTATATTGACTTATAATCTCCAAATCATCAAGACATTTCATATATGGACGACCTTTTGGCTTCCAAACTTCTTTTCCGTTCTGCTTGGTGATTTTAACAGCATCATATTCAAGAAGTTTCTTTCGCATTATTTCGGTAGTCACATATAGTACTATCTTGTGGTTTAACGACCTTGTCAAATGACCGTTCTTATCTCTGCGTGTATCATTGGATTTTCGTACAAAGACATCATATCCAAGAAATTTAGCATGTTTTCTTGCATTGGTAATCAGAGTCTTCTCGTCAGATAGCTCCAGTTTCAATTTATCAGCCATAAATTGCTTTATGTCCTCTTTGATTTGGATACAATCTTGCTTGCTACCGATTACTCCAATTAGAAAATCATCTGCATATCTTATGTATTTCAGTCGTTTGATACTGTCATCCATTTCATCACCGGCAGGATATTTCAGTCGCT
>RCNH01000119.1_pt1 | contig 36702 bp, 32 predicted proteins | sample 2041161 | NCBI WGS metagenome assembly RCNH01 (sample SAMN09708215, study PRJNA481090) | Feces metagenome, whole genome shotgun sequencing project. | biome: feces | host: Leptonychotes weddellii | place: Antarctica: Sion Island | collected 2010-03-01 | reverse complement strand
TCATGTCCTCACGGATTTCTTCGCTCATACTGTTAAGTACCTCCTCAATTATAGACGATGGCGTGGAAGCCCCCGCCGTAACACCTACCGTGTGCACATTCTGGAACCATTGTGGCTGCAATTCCGCAGCTGTTTCCACATTCACGGCCCGAGTGTGCTTTGCGGCAACTTTTACGAGCTTTTGGGTGTTGGAAGAATGATGGCCGCCGATTACGATCATCAGATCGCACCGTCGGCTGAGCTCTTCCGCCTCCTGCTGCCTCGCCCACGTCGCATTACATATTGTATCAAATACCCTCGCATTTGTATAGACTTTTTTAATAAACTCTGCACATTCTAACCATTTTGTTACTTGAAATGTGGTCTGTGCAACCACAAAAACGCCTTTTTCGGGATTTTCCGGTCCGTTCCACGCCTTCAATTCGTCCAAATCCGCAAAAATGAAGACTGGACCATCGGTGTGACCAACGATGCCCTGCACCTCCGGATGGTCTTTGTCACCGGCCACCAGGAGGGTTGCACCGGCAGCACTTGCCTGCGCTGCAATGCGGTGAATCTTAGCTACAAAGGGGCAGGTTGCATCGTGAATCACAAAGCCCTTGTCTTCCAGTTCACGGTGCACAGCCGCCGGCACGCCGTGGCTGCGAATCACCACTTCGTACCCTGCGGGAACCGACTGAATGGAATCTGCCGTAACCACACCCTTGGATTCCAGATCCGCCACACATTGCGGGTTGTGAATCAGAGGGCCCAGCGTGGCCACCTTCAGGCCGTCATTTGCCAGCTGATAGGTCAGCTTGACCGCGCGATCCACGCCAAAGCAGAAACCGGCGGTTTTTGCTTTAATGATCTCCACTGTTATGCCCCCTTTCAGTCGAATTTATTCTGCTGATACAGTTCTTCCCATGCATTCAGCAGCAGCTGTTTGTTTTCACGCAGCTTGGATGCACTCTTTGTTTCGCCCAGATACAGCTGTTCTGCGGGAATCGGCGGGCCAAAGCACACCCGCACCCGGCTGAACAGGCGCATAAACGTGCGGCTGTAGATGATTCGGCAGGGAATCATGTCCACCTGTGCCGCACTGGCTACCACAAAGGCTCCGCTTTTCAGGCGGCCCGGCAGGGCGGTTTTGCTGCGGGTTCCCTCGGGAAAAATCAGCAAGCCCTGACCGTTATGTACATCCTCCACAATTCTGTCGATGAGGCCGGTGTCACCCCGTCCCCGCTCAACGCCCACCACGCCAACGTGGCGGAACATCCAGGTAACCAGCGGATTCAGATGCATCAGCTCGGTTTTTGCCATAACAATCATGCGCTTGCCCCAGAAACGGGAAATAATCACAAACACCGGATCAATCGCACTGATGTGGTTGGGGGCCAGCACAAAGCCGCGATCTTTGGGCAGATATTCCCGGCCCACCACCTTGATGCCAAATACCAGATGCCAGATCAGCCAGGCACCCGCTACGATAAAGCAGTAAAACATGGCCCCTCCTTATCGCTGTGCAGCGCGTGCGGTGATTACGTCCAGCAGCGCATGGAAGCTCTCTTCAAAATCCAGTTCCGAGGTATCCACCAGCACGGCATCCTCGGCCTGGCGCAGCGGCGCTGCGGCCCGATGGCTGTCCTGATAATCGCGCTGACGAATATCAGCCAGGACTGTTTCAAAGTCTGCATCCTGGCCTTTTTCCAGCAGTTCCTTCATGCGGCGCTGAGCGCGTGCTTCGGCGCTGGCTGTAAGGAAAATTTTAACGGTGGCATCGGGCAGCACAACGGTTCCGATATCCCGGCCATCCATCAGCACATTCTGCGTGCTGGCCATGCGGCGCTGGGTTTCCAGCAGGAACGCACGCACAGCCGGCAGTGCTGCCACTGCGCTGGCTGCCATGCCGATCTCTTCGGCACGGATGGCTTCGGACACATCCTCACCATTTAAAAAGATATGCTGGGCGCCGTCCTGATAGGCAATGGAAAGCTGAATCTGCGGCAGCAGTGCAGACATTTCCTTTTCGCTGTGCAGATCCGCCCCCTGGCGGTGGCCGTACAGACCGATGGTGCGGTACATTGCACCTGTGTCCACGTATACATAGCCCAGTTCCCGGGCAAGGCGCTTGGCCAGGGTGGATTTTCCGGCCCCGGAGGGCCCGTCGATGGCAACAGAGATCATGGTGATTCTTCCCTTCCACGGCAGAGCATCCGTTGATGCTCCCCTGTTATTTCACTTAAAAGTATTGCAGGCAGACGGTCATCTGCTCTTACCACAAATGGTTTGCAAAGGCCTGCGCCGTGCTCCAGGCAATTTGCAGGTTATAGCCGCCGGTATAAGCGTCCAGATCCAGCACTTCCCCGGCGAAGTAAAGGCCGGGACACAGCTTGGACTGCATGGTTTTGGGATCGACCTGGCGCACATCCACGCCGCCGCTGGTCACCACCGCGTGTTCCAGATCACCTCTGCTGCGGATGGGAACCTCAAAGCGCTTAATCAGATGCACCAGGGCCTGCTTTTGCTCTTTGGTGATCTGATTTGCCTTTGTAGCAGGATCAATGCCCCAGCGCTCCACCATCACCGGCTGCATCTTGGCGGGCAGCAGCTTTACCAGAGCATTGGCCGCATCCTTGTTGGAAAGCAGCGCAAAGTCACGGGTGATGCGGGCATAGAGCTGTTCTTCGGACAGAGCCGGCTTCAGATCAATGGCCGCTGTATATTTATGCTTTGCCATATCTCCGATGTGAGCGCTGGCAGACAGGGTCAGCGGGCCGGAAATACCGAAATGTGTAAAGATCATCTCGCCCTGCTCTGTGAAAATTGCTTTCTGATCCTGATACAGGGTCAGATTCACATTGCGCAGCGAAAGGCCCATCATTTTTTTGCAGGTACTGCCGGCTTCCACCAGGCTCACCAGGCTGGGCACCGGTTTCACAATGGTATGGCCCGCCTGTTCGGCCAGCTTGTAGCCATCGCCGGTACTGCCGGTAACCGGATAAGACACACCGCCGGTGGCCACCAGAACGGCATCTGCACGGTGCTCGCCCCGATTGGTCACAACACCTGCACAGACCCCGTTTTCCAGAATCAGGCTTTTTACCCGCTCATGGCGCAGATCTGCGTCCTTGCCGTAGCGGCGCAGCGCCCCCAGAATATCCGCCGCACGGTCACTGACCGGAAATACCCGGCGGCCGCGTTCTGTTTTCAGCGGCACGCCCAGCCGCTGCTCAAACAGCTCCATTGCTGCCCGGGGCGGGAATGCGTACAGGGAAGAGTAAAGGAAACGGGGATTGGTGCGCACATTTTGCAAAAACTCCCGCTCATCGCAATCATTGGTTACATTGCACCGGCCCTTGCCGGTAATCAGCAGTTTTTTGCCCGGCTCCTCCATCTGTTCCAGAATGGTCACGCTGTGGCCGTTTTCCAGCGCAGCGCCTGCGGCCATCAAACCGGCTGCGCCTGCGCCTACGATCAAAACCTGCATGGATTCACTCCTTTTCCGCCCGATTCATGGGCAGAGCTGTCAGCACACCCGCCGCAGCATACAAAATCAGCAGGGGGTGCACGGTGGAAAGGTACATTACATAGGTGCCGATGTTGAAGGATGCCACCTCCACAAAGGCAATCATAAAGGTGCGGAAAAGGGCCATGCCCAGCACGCCCAGCAGCACCACCCAGAGCAGAAGGCCCTGGCCGTTTTTGCGGCGGATCATATCCACCGCGCGGTAAATCTGCAAGGCTGCCGCAGCCACAAGGCCCAGCGGCAGCAGAATCGCATACACGTTGCGAATCCAGTGCAGAATGGTATAGGCAATATTTTGCAGCGGACTGTAAAAGGGATCGGCGGTACCGGCAATCGCAGCATGGTTGGTGCGGCTGCCCAGATAGCTCTCCCACACAGCCAGATCCTCCACCGGGCCGATGGTCAGCTCGGACAGGCTGGCTTCACAATCCTGGAATGTGGACACAAACCACAGGCTATGCACGCCCTCTTTGAGCACATCCGGCACATATTCCATGCGAATGGGCGGTGTAGTGCTGTTATGATGGCGCTTGGCAGCTTTGATTTCGCCGCTGTCGCACACTGCGTTCACCTGATCTGCCACCGCCTGCCAGTAGTTCTGAGCTGTAACAGCATCCTTGTAAACGCCCTCTTCCTGGGCTGCACGGCGCATCACCCAATAGAAGGAACCGGTCTGGTAATCGTTCAGCTCGCGGTTGATATAACCGTTGCGCATGGGGGGATAATCTTCCAGCCAGTGTTCCAGCGGAGCCAGTTCCTCCACTTTATCGTACAGCTGCGCACGAACGTCGGCAGGTACACTGACCAGCGGCTGCCAGTTTTTATGCTCGGGCCGGGTCATGGCACCAAATGCCTGCGCAAAGCTGCCGCCGGAAAAGTCACTGAGCACATACACCCCGTAATGGGCATAGTTGATGGCACACATCACATTGGTGCACACCAGCAGCAGCGCAATGGGAATCAACAGCGAAACGCAGCGCCACAGCTTTTTGTCCAGGCCCTTTTGGTGCAGCACCGAGATTACAACAATCACGCTGCCCACCAGTGCAAAAGGCATCAGCCAGATGCCGTCTTCACGGGTGATCCAGGCAAGGCCCAGTCCCACGCCGCTGCACACCAGCCAAGGCAGACCCTTTTTCAGCGGCTGACGGTAACGCAGTGCATAGCCGATCAGGCCCGCAAAAAAGAGCAGGCACAGCTGCGGAAAGATATTGTCACGATACACGCGCAGTGTAAAACCGGCAGTGCTTGCGGGGTTGAACACCAGCAGGGCAAACAGCAGATACCGGCTTTTCCACCGGCGCAGCACCGGTGCAAGGGCAAAGGCCGCAGCCAGCGCCGCACCGCTCAAAAGCAGCTGACCGGCCAGCAGATACGGAATGTGCAGCGCATGGGTCAATGCCAGCCAGACCGGAAAGAACATATGTTTCGACAGGGTCAGCCAGCTGTAATCGCCCAGCCACTGACCGGCGCTGATGCTCTGCGCTGCATGGAACATCAGTTCATCGTCCAGCGGGGCACCGTCGATCCAGGTCCAGATGCACTGAAAATGCACCAGTACCAGCTTTGCCAGCACGGTGAGCACCACCAGCACCCAGAAGGCCCGGCGGGACATATCTTTTTTAAAGCAATCTTTTATTTTTTCCTGCATTGTGCACCTCGCAGTGAGGGCCTTGCACGGCCCGTTATTTTTGGATTTTCTCGATGCCTTCCACCAGATACTTCTGCTTTTTGAACACCAGATCCACCAGCAGGCTCAGGTACTTGAGCACGATGGCCAAAATGGCAAATACACCTGCAAATCCAACCGTGAGCACAAACATGGTGGTTGTCCAGCCCTCGATCACATGACCGCGGCCAAAGAAGATATAAAGTGTATACACCAGTTCTGCCAGTGTGAGTACCAGCATAAATCCTGCCACACCCAGGCTGAGTTTATAGCCTGCATCGGTATAGAGAGCCAGACTGTCCACTGCCAGGCCAAAGCGCTGCTGCTGACGGCCGTCAATTTTGCCCTCGAACAGCAGCTCTGCCGCTTTCAGGCCGCACGCCGCATAGGCCGCCTTGCGGTAGGGCAGATTTTCGCTGACCGCATGAACCCGGTTGATGGCCCGGCGGCTGACCAGGCGAAACGCCTCCGTGCGCAGCTTATTGGGCGATTTGTGAAAAGCATTGAACACCCTGTAAAACATCTTGCTGCTGCCGGGCGCAGAGGTGGGGCAAACGTTGACGATATCGTTGCCTTCCAGCGCCTTCTGGTATGCCTGCCAGATCAAATCTGCATCATAGGGCATCTGGATGCTGTCGAACTCGTACACAAAATCGCCGATGGCCATATCCAGTCCGGCATTCATGCACATCTCCACGCCCTGACGCAGGCTCATGTGCAGCAGGGTCAGCGGCTTTTGCAGATTATCTCTTGCAAACTGCCGCACGCGCTCCATTGCCGGAGCCGAGCAGCCATCATTCACGGCCACAATTTCATACTGTGCAAAGTGCTCATCCAGTCTGCGGTCCAGTTCGCTCAGGAACGGTACTGCATTGTCGGCTTCGCCGTGCAGATACACTACCGCACTGATAAAATTCTTTTCTTTCATCTCAGTCATCTTGCAGTACCTCATCCAAATCATATACGGTATTGATCTTGCCCGAAAGCACGCTTACAAAGGCCGGATCGCTCTGATACTGACGAATCACCGTGGGGCGGGAATCGTCGATTTCGCTTGCCTTGAGAATGGGCTTCATGCTGAACAGGCTGTGGCTGTATTCAAAGCCCAGCTCCTGCTTCATGTATTTGCGTGCCAGCTGACTCATGTAGGGCCAGGCGCTCTGCGGCCGGGCCGGGCATTCATTGCAGTTGTACAGGTTGCCCGGGCTGCACCTGCCGCCGCTGCGGGCCTGACACTCAAAGGTGGGCAGGCTGTCGTAGCTGGTAACATGAGGCGTAAAGGTAACGCTGGTCAGGCTGTGATACCCGGTTTTGCCAAAGGGCATGATGGAGAAAAACGGGCCATCCATCACGGTCAGACCGGTGTTTTTCAGCTTGTCATTGACAGTGCACAGAATGATTTCGCACAGCTCGTACTTGATTTTAAAAGGTTCAAAGCCAAGCATGGCGTGAATATCGTTGACGCCTGCATAGGTGGCGTTGAGCAAGAACGGTGCTTCGGCGGTGATGTCACCCGCCTTAACCTGCCATACGCTGCCCTTGCGCTGGATGGATTCCGGCTTATGGCTGTAGGCAATCTGCACCTGCGGCATCCCCGCCAGGGCCTTAAGATAGTATTCCTTCAGAATCTGCGCATCGTAGGTGTACTCCGTGGTCAGAAAGGCACCGTCACACATACCGGGATTAAAGTACTTTTCCGTGGCCACATCGTCGCAGCGGATGTTGGCTGCTTTGCAGAATGCGCGAAACTCCTGGGCATTGGTCCAGCTGAAGTGGGCGCTGGTGGCATACACCTGATCGAAGGTGGTCAGGTTGCAAAAGCCGTAATCCTTACAAAAGCGCTCGAAATAATGGGCGCTCTTGATTGCAGTGGAGTAACTGCGGGGATAATGATAGCCCATGTGCACCCGGGCCTGATTGATATAGGTGGCCCGCATAAAAGGCGCGGGGTCCCGCTCCAGCACCAGAATCTTCTGGCCCTGGCGGCCACACAGTTCTGCGGCGTAAAGGCCATACAGCCCGGCACCCAGAATGATCTTGTCAAATGTCATGGAGCAACTTCCTCCTGTCACCGCGGATTGTACTCCCCGGCCATATTTTTAAACAGGATCTGCAGCAAATCGCTGTTGCCTTTGAATCCCTTAATTTTGGTGGGTGCCTTCTGATGGGCAGGATAAGCCCGCACCACCGGCACCTCACAGGCCCGCATTCCCAGCTGAGTGGCACGCACGCTCAGGTATGCCAGCAGCTCGTAGCCCTGGAATACATCACGCAGCGGCTGCACTCTGGGATGGGTCAGATAAGCACGGCTGTAAGCCCGATAAGCATTGGTTGTATCGGTGAAATGCTGGCGAGCCGTCAGGCTGATAATGGGCGCGTGTACCAGACGCACAGCTGCATACCGGCTGGGCGGCGTATTTACAGCCCGGCCGCCTTTGATAAAGCGGCTGCCCTGGACCAGATCGTATCCCTCCCTGAGCTTTTCGATGAACAGGGGCACACTCTCAATGGAATCCTTATTGTTGCCGTCAATGGTCAAAACGCCCTGATAGCCCCGCTGAAGTGCATAATGAATGCCCATGCGCAGCTGTGCGCCCTGCTTGCCCGGGCCCTTTTTGGTGAGCAGCGTATTAACGCCACGGGCCACAAGGCCGGCCTGAGCCATGCTTCCGTCGGTGCTGCCGCCATCGCACAGAACGATGTCGCACAGCTTATCCACACCTGCTTTGTTCGCGCGGGAAAGCTCGGTCAGAATGCGCTGGCCCTCGTTGATGATGGGAATCAGCAGACAATAGTCACTGCGGCGCGGTGCAAATTCATCCAGCTGATAATCCGGCACACCGGACACGTTCTTTACATCCTGACTCATGCAAACACCTCCGCCAGATATTCAAGGCTGCGGAACACTGTGTCACAGTCACTGGTTTTCATTTCCAGTGAAACATATCCCTTATAGCCCACAGCCCCCAGCATCAACGCCAGTTCCCGATGCATGGCCCGCTGTTCCGGTACAGCCAGACCCGGCTCACTCACATGAACATGGCTGACATACTTCAAATCGCCGGCAAAATCCCGCAGCTGCTCGCCGTTCTGAATCATTGTACCCAGATCCAGATTGACCGAAAGGCCGGGTACCCCCAGCCGCTTGACCAGATCAAAAGCCTCACGGGTTGTATTCAGAAAATTGGTGTTGTAAATAGGTGGATTTGCCTCCAGCGCCAGATTGGTTCCCCACTGATGCGCCCCCATTGCAAGGCGCGTAAAGAAGAGATCCGCCTCTTCCGGGCTATGGCCATCCGGCACGCTGCGGTTGCGCGGGCAGCCGAACACAAGACTGGGGCAGTGACAGCTCTGCGCAAACTCAAAGGCCTGCATGGTGTAATCCGTCAGGCGCCGGGCATCATCGGGATTAAAGATATTGCCCTGCTGGCCGTACCAGATGCTCTGCATACTGGGAATGGTGAACCCGTACTTTTGATACATCACACCGGCAAACAGCGCCGCACCGGGCAGATTGTCATACGGACGTTCCGGGAATACCCGGGTGGGTGCGATTTCCAAACCCTGGTAACCCAGTTCTTTCATTCGCTGCCATACACGCTCATCGTCCTGCGCAGCCCAGCCGATATTGCTCGCCGCCAGTTTGATTGCCATGGTTCATCCCGCCTTTTCTCTAAAGATCGGCCCCCCGGGCCGGAAATTTCTGTTCTGCTTCTTTGCAGTGTACACGCCCAAAAGGCACAAATACCCACAAAGATACAGAATATATTATACACAAAGCTCCCGCAAAAAGCAATTTTCATACGCTGCGCCGGCCTTCGGTGACTCAGCCTGTCCCCATGCTGTACCGGGCCTGATGAACGGCTTCCTCTGCACGCAAAGCCTTGCTCAAAGAGAAACGGTTCTATCAAAAGTTCTGTTTCGTTCTCTGCTGCTTTCGGCCGGTGCAATCCACGGTATTTTCTGCATTGATTGCAAAAAAGGAGACGCCCAACAGGGCATCTCCTTTTTTACTTGGCATCAAACTGCCGGACTTCTCAAAAATTCCACTACGCTTGCCAGTTCTTCCTCTTTGGTGCAAAGATAGCCGTCCCGGCCGCCCAGCACTGAAGCATATATGCTGTGAAGATCGTAGTCAAAGGGTTCTTTTGCCAGGTGATTGGCGAACGATTTGCCCGTGGCTGCTCTGTACACTTCCGCAGCCGAAACCGGGGGCGTTGTCAGATTGACCAGCGTCAGACCCGCATCCAGTGCTTTTTGAATGTGGCCCCACAGCTTGGAAAGGTCATAGAACTGGTACATGGAGCGGCTGTCGGTAAACGCCAGAGCATTGAAATCATTTTGCTCAAAAAATGCCCGCAGCTCCTGCTCATCCACCTTGCCGTTCAGCTTCCAGAAGCCGTTGCCGCCATCCGAATAGCCGTTTTTCACCAGTTCACTCTGCTGTGCCAGCTGCGCATATTTATCTGCTTTCAGCATGGCCGGAGTCAGCGTGCGCAGATCGTACAGGAAATTCTTTTTCAGGCCGCGTCCGTACAAAGCAGGCAGACGCACAATCAGTGCATCCGGAAAATCCTGCCGCACCCACTGCTCCAGCTGCAATCGATTTGCGCCGTATGCGGAAAGGCCTTCGGTTTCCATTGGGCTCTCCTCGGTCTTGCCGCGGCTGTCGCGATAAACGGCGATACTGCTGATCAGCACCACCCGCTGCGGGCGAAGCTTTTGCAGGTTCTCCCGTGCCTTTTTCATCACAGCCAGATCGGCCGCCGGGTCCGCATTAGCCAGGAACATGGCAGCAGGAACCCCTGCATAAACCACCAGGCCGTTGGGCTGTGCAAAGCCCTTTTCAATATCAGTGGAATGATAGACGGCATCAAAGTGGTGGCTTGCCATCAGATTGCCGCCCACAAAACCGGTGCTGCCTACCAAAACGGTATCTGCCATGGGTATAAATCCCCCTTATCGTTTTGTTTTCCACTATTATAGCGTTCCGCTGTGGAAAAAGCAATTTGCCCCAGGCACAGCAAATAGCCCCGGAAGTTCACGTCTTCCGGGGCTGCATCGGGCTTCCGGTCAGCCTAAATATTCCATGGGATCGGTGTATACGCCGCCCTTCAGCGTTTCAAAGTGCAGATGGGGACCCGCTGCATTTTCGCATCCCACTTCACCGATTACGCCCAGCTTCTGACCGGCCGCAACCTGATCGCCGGGCTTCACCTCCGGATCTGCTGCAAGGCCTGCATAGCGGAATACAACGCCGTCGCTTTCCACTTCCACTACGCGTCCCCAGTTGCCGTCTTCATACACAGCTTTCACTTCACCCGCTGTGCAAGCTTTTACTGCTGCATCGGCAGCACAGGAAATATCCACGCCGTTATGGGTGCGCCAGTCACCCAGAGTTTCGTTGTACACCAGCTCATCACCGCTGTAGGCGGCGCAGATCTTGCCAGAAACCGGCTGTACAAAGGATGCAGCGGCCTGCCCTGCATCGGCGCCAGAGCTTTGCTGCACTTGCTGCGGCGCAGACTGCCCAGACTGCGAATGCTGCTGCTGTGAGGGTGTTTGCGAAGTTTTTGGCTCTACGGGCACATCCGGCGTTTTCTGCTCGACCCGCACCTGCGGTGCTTCCCATGGGATCTCCTCCTGATAGCCCTGCTGGGGCTTTTGCTCACCGTCCAGGCGGTGCATCATTCTGCGGATGGCCCAAAAGCTGGACGCTCCGGCAGCCACAATACATGCCACCAGACCGATGTAAAAGCCTTTGTCCCGCATAAAGGATCTGAATCTGTTCATCTGCCTCTTCTCCGTTCTTTTGGATTACTGCCGCCCGCGGCGTTTTGATGCGCCTGGGGTGTTGGTTCGCTCTTAGTGTGCGGCATCTGCACGGTTTTTATACATCTTCTGCCCACTTCGGAATCTCTTGTTTTTTCGCGTGCAAAAAGGTAAAATAGTGCTAGACCTTTCATTTGCACCGATTGGTCGTATCAACGCAAGAAAGGGGCAAAATTCACCATGCACTATGTAGCCGGTATCGGCGGTGCCAACATCGATATTCATGGACAAGCTGACGGACCTGTACTGCTGCGGGACTCCAACCCCGGCACGCTTCACCTGACCATGGGCGGTGTTATGCGCAACGTTTTGGAAAATCTGGCACGGCTGGGCGTGGCGGTAAAACCTGCCAGTGTGGTGGGCGATGATCTGTATGGCAGCCTTTTGAAAAGCGGCTGCAGGGATCTGGGGATGGACACCGAATGGCTCAAGACCCGGCCCGGAAAGCATTCATCCAGTTACATCTCCATCATGGACGATGAGGGAGATATGCTGGTTGCCATGAGCGATATGCATATTTTGAAAGAGCTGGACGGCAGCTTTGTAGAAGAATGCCTTCCCATGCTCAATCAGGCAGAGCTGGTGGTCTGCGACGGCAATCTTTCATCTTCGGCCATGCAGTACCTTGCCGCACACTGCACCCGCCCGCTGTTTTTGGACCCTGTATCCACAGCCTGGGCCCGTACTCTGGTTCCCATGATCGGTTCTTTTCACACCATCAAGCCCAACCGTTTGGAAATGGAAGTACTGGCCGATATGCCCATCCACACCCGCGAGGACCTGGAAACAGCCGCTGACCGTGTTATGGCACGCGGCGTAAAGCGGGTCTTTGTAAGCCTTGGCAAAGACGGTATCTTTTATAAAGGTGCCAACGGCAGCCTGATGAAAAAGGCGCAGGGCTTCAATGCTCTGGTCAACGCTACCGGCGCAGGCGACGCCACCATGGCGGGCATTGTTTACGCCACATTGCAGGGCCAGAACGAAACCGATACTCTGGATACCGCCCTGGCAGCCGGTCTTGTGGCTATCGCCAGCCCGGACACCATCAGCACCCGGATGGATGCTGATTACCTAATGAACATGAAAAAGGAGTTTTTAGCATGAATCTGCACGATTACATGGACATTCAGCCCGAAGTCCGCGAGGCACTGTCCTCCGGCAAGCCCGTGGTTGCTCTGGAAAGCACCATTCTTTCTCACGGTATGCCCTACCCCCAGAACCTGGAGTTCGGCAAGGAAGTTGAAAAGATTATCCGCGCAGAAGGCGCTGTGCCCGCTACTCTGGCCATCGTAAACGGCCGCATGAAGATCGGTCTGAGCGAGGAAGAGCTGGAGATCATGTGCAAGGCCGAGAACGTGGCCAAGGTAAGCCGCCGCGATCTGCCCATCATTCTGGCCACCGGCGCTACCGGCGCTACCACTGTAGCCACCACCATGATTCTGGCTGACATGGCCGGTATCCGCTTCTTTGCAACCGGCGGCATCGGCGGTGTGCATCGCGGCGCTCAGGAAACCATGGATATCAGCGCTGACCTGCAGGAACTGGCCCACACCTCTGTGGCTGTTATCTGCGCCGGCGCCAAGATGATTCTGGACATCGGCCTGACTCTGGAATATCTGGAAACCATGGGTGTTCCTGTTCTGGGTCTGGACACCGACGACTTCCCCAGCTTCTACTGCCGCAAGAGCGGTTTTGGCGTGGACTACAACGCCAAGACTCCCGCTGACGTGGCCAAGATCGCCCAGTTCAAGTGGGATATGGGCCTGAACGGCGGTATTCTGATCGGCAACCCTGTTCCCGAAGAGTACGCCATGGACTACGACGAAATGAGCGCCATCATTGATAAGGCTCTGGCCAGCGCCAAGGCTGACGGTATCCGCGGCAAGGCCACCACACCTTATCTGCTGGCTCACATTGTGGATTACACTCAGGGCCGCAGCCTGGCTACCAACATTCAGCTGGCTTACCACAATGCCCGCCAGGCAGCCCGCATTGCTGTGGAATATTCCAAGCTGTGAGCAGTTTAAATAAGCCGCGGCGATCCGATGCAGGCCCCACCCTGCCGGAATGGTGTATCGCTCTGATTCTGGGTGCCGCCGCGGTTCTGTGCTTTCAGCACCCGGATATCTGGGAAACCAGCAATCACAGCTGGATTCTTCTGGAAAGCATCGCACAGGGAAAATTCATGGACTTCTACCGCATTGTGGAAGCCCGGCCCTATCCCCTTTATTACATCAACGGTGCAAACTACAGCATTGTTCTTTATCTGCTGTTTGCCCTGTGGCAGCTGCCGGTATGGATCATCTGTAAAATCGGCGGGCTGGCTATCAACGAGTATTTTCTGCTGTTCTATTCCAAAATTCTGCCTGCACTGGCTTACGCTCTGTGCGCCTTTCTGCTGGCAAAGCTTGCCCGGGGTGCCGGCCTGAACACACGGGACAGCCGCTGGTGCTCTCTGGCCTTTGTGCTGTGTCCGCCGGCCTTTTTCGGCTGTCTGGTCATGGGCCAGTACGATGCGTTCTGTCTGGCTCTGACTTTGTGGGCTCTGCTCTATTACCAAAAGGGTGATTTGCAGAAGTTCTGCCTGATTCTGGGGGCCGCAGCTGCCTTTAAGTTCTTCCCGCTGATGCTTCTGGTTCCGCTGGTTCTTCTGGCCGAAAAGCGCCCGGGCCGCATTCTGGCACTCGGCTTTTCCGGCCTGTGGCTGGTGGTGCTCTCCACCCTGCTGTTTTTGGGCCGCACCGGCAGCGCCAACAACTTTACCATGCAGATGATCGGCCGTATGTTCACCGAAACCCTGCCCAGCGGCATGGGCCCCGTGCCTGTGTTCCTGCTGGCCTATGCGGTGCTGGTTGCCGCCTGCTATCTGTATCGGCCGGCTTCGCCCGGCAGCGGTGCGCTGCCCATCTACATCTGCATGGCGGTGTACGGTCTGCTGCTGCTCTGCATTCACTGGCATCCGCAATGGGTCATTCTGGTTTGTCCGTTCCTGGTACTGTGCGCTTTTCTGCAAAAGGATCGCCTTCCCTGGATGGTTATGCTGCTGGTGTTCAGTGTGGGATTTTTCCTGCTCAGCTTCTTTGAGTTTCCGTTCCAGATGGACGCAAACCTGTTTGACTACGGCCTGGTAACCACCTTCACCGGACGGGTTGCCAGCCAGCTGCCCACTCGGTTTACCGCCAGCCAGCTGCTGGAAAAGATTCCTTTTCTGACTCAGCTGGCCCCGGCCTGCTTTGCCATCCCTCTGGTTCTGGCACTGATATTCCAGTTTCCCTTGCATTCCGGCAGCCTGGGCAACCGGCTTTCCTACGGAGAATCCGGCACCCGACAGGAGCTGTGGACCCGCCCGCTGGTCTGGGGTGTATTCATCCTTGGTCTGGGCTTTGCCTGGTTTGCACCGGCTCTCTGGTCCTGGATCATGTGCTTTATCTAACGGCTGAATTCTAAAAAGCGCTTATTCTCTCAGGCTTTTGCCGCCGGGAATAAGCGCTTTTCTCTGTTGCTTTCAGTGTACAAAAAATCCCCCCGTGGATAATTCCACAGGGGGATTTACTTATCTTATGCGGGAGAATTACTCCTGAACGGCAGCGCCGGTCAGAGCAATGTTCAGTTCGGTGAGCTGCTTGGGGTCCACTACGTCGGGAGCGCCGCTCATTACTTCGCCTGCGTTCTGGACCTTGGGGAATGCGATTACATCGCGGATGCTGTCCTTCTTGAGCATCAGCATAACCATACGGTCCAGGCCGTAAGCCATACCGCCGTGGGGCGGTGCACCGTACTTGTAGGCATCCATCAGGAAGCCAAAGCTCTCGCGGGCCTTCTCTTCGGTGAAGCCCAGAGCCTTGAACATACGATCCTGCAGGGCGGGATCGTTGATACGGATGGAACCGCCGCCCAGCTCAACACCGTTCAAAACGATGTCGTAAGCCTCGGCATAGCACTCGCCGGGAGCGCTCTCAACCTTGTCCATGCTGTCTGCAGTGGGCATGGTGAAGGGATGGTGCATGGCCAGATAACGGCCCTCGGTTTCGCTGTACTCGAACAGCGGGAAGCGAACCACCCACAGGAAGTTGAACTTGTCCTGATCGATCAGATCGCAGCGGCGGCCAACTTCCAGACGAACCTGACCCAGAGCAGTGCAGGCACGCACATTGTCGCTGTCGCTTACAACCAGCAGAACGTCGCCCACTTCTGCACCGGCAGCGCTGCGCAGAGCAGCCTTTTCCTCATCGGTCAGGAACTTTTCAAAGCTGCTGGTTTCGCTTTCCTCAGTCAGGCGGGTATAAGCCAGGCCCTTTGCGCCGTAGGTCTTTGCCACATCGCCCAGCTTGTCGATGGTCTTGCGGGTCAGCTGAGAAGCCAGGCCCTTGCAGTTGATCACGCGCACACTGCCGCCGGCTTCGATTGCGCTCTTAAAGGGTGCAAACTCGGTGCCGCGCACAGCGTCGGTCACATCCATCAGCTCCAGGCCGAAACGGGTGTCGGGCTTGTCGCTGCCGAAACGGGACATAGCCTCATCCCAGGGCATACGAACGAAGGGGGTTGCAACCTCAACATTCAGAACGTCCTTCCACAGCTTCTTGATCAGGCCCTCGTTCAGGGTCATAACGTCTTCCTGATCCACAAAGCTCATTTCCACGTCCACCTGGGTGAACTCAGGCTGACGGTCTGCACGCAGGTCTTCATCGCGGAAGCAGCGTGCAATCTGGAAGTAACGATCAAAGCCGGACAGCATCAGCAGCTGCTTGTACAGCTGAGGGGACTGGGGCAGTGCATAGAAGTGACCCGGCTGCACACGGCTGGGCACCAGATAATCGCGTGCGCCTTCGGGCGTGCTCTTCATCAGAATGGGAGTTTCGATCTCGCAGAAGTTGTGATCGCAGAAATAGTTGCGGATGATTTGGCAGATGCGGCTGCGCAGCATGATGGGCTCATGCATACTGGGACGGCGCAGGTCCAGGTAACGATACTTCAGACGCAGCTCGTCCTTCACGTTGATTTCGTCACGAATCTCAAAGGGAGTAGTTTCAGCACCGCTCAGAACGCGCAGTTCGGTAACGTACAGCTCCACATCGCCGGTGGGGATCTTGTTCGTTTTAGCATCACGCTCACGCAGAGTGCCCTTTGCAATCACCACATACTCGCTCTTCAGAGCGCCGGCCTTGGCAAATACTTCGGGATCGGTGCCGTCGTCAAACACCATCTGCAGAATACCGGTTGTATCCCGCAGGTCAGCAAAGATGATGCCGCCCTTGTTACGGCACTTTGCAATAGAACCGGCTACCGTCATCTCGGTACCGGCATCGGCCAAACGCAGGCCGCCCACATAGTGGGTGCGGCGCAGATTGCCCATAGTTTCCATAATGCGTGTTACCCCTTTTTCTGGCCCGCCGAAAACGGCGGACAAATTTTGCTTCTGCGCTGTGCTGCCCGGCCTTTAAGCCCGGCAGTAAAAGCGCTGTATTGCTATTAAATCAGCCATCGGGCCAATTAGTTTTATTATATCCTTTTTCTACCTGCCCCGCAAGGGGGAAGGGCGGCTGCACAAGGCTTTGTATCCTACTTTGTCCGGCCTTGCGCTTGTGTGCTATGCTATAATGAACAAAACGCTGCCAACCGATGAAAGGAATTTGCCATGGAACAGATTCTGATAATTGAAGATGACAGGGGCTTAAATCAGGGCCTGTGCAAAGCTCTGAAAGCCGATGACCGCCAGCTTATTTCCTGCTGCACACTACAGGCTGCACGGGAACAGCTCAGCTGCCAGACCCCCGGACTTGTACTGCTGGACGTGAACCTGCCGGATGGAAACGGGCTTAGCTTTTTGCGGGAAATCCGCACACAGAATCCCACCCTTCCCGTAATTCTTCTTACGGCCAACGATACAGACGAGGACGTTGTGCGCGGGCTGGAACAGGGTGCCGATGACTACATCACCAAGCCTTTTTCACTGGCGATTCTGCGCGCGAGAGTCAACACACAGCTGCGCAGGGCAGCCGGCATGAAACAGCAAAGCCGTGTGGAAATCGGGCCGTACTGTTTCGATTTTGCGGCACTTCAATTCTGTGTGGATGGGGTTGCGGTGGAACTGAGCAAAACCGAGCAGAAGCTTTTGCGTCTTCTGGTGGAAAATCGGGGCCGCACGCTGGAACGAAGCACATTGGTTGAGCGCATCTGGCAAAGCGATGCAGATTTTGTGGACGAGAATGCGCTTTCCGTTACGGTAAAGCGTCTGAGAAGCAAGCTGGGCACACACAATCCGATCAAAACGGTTTACGGCATTGGCTACAGCTGGGTGATGGATGATGAATAACTGGGGCTGGATTTTCGGAATGATCTGTCTTTTGGCGGCGGGTGCAGTGATTTTGTATAACCACCGGCGCACCAAAAGAACCATGGAGCGGCTGGACAAAATGCTCAGCGATGCTATAAACGGCACCTTCTGTGAGTCTGCGTTTGACGAGAGTCTTTTGTCTGCACTGGAAGCAAGGTTTGCCCGCTATCTTTCTGCCTCTGCGCTGTCGGCAAAAAATCTTTCAAACGAAAAGGATCGGATCAGCACCCTTGTTTCCGACATCTCCCATCAGACCAAAACGCCGATTGCCAATCTGCTTTTGTATACCGAGCTGCTGGAAGAAGAAACCCTTTCTGCCGAAGCACACAACTGCGCTGACATTCTGCACACGCAGGCGGAAAAGCTTCGCTTTCTGATCGACGCACTGGTCAAGCTGTCCCGGCTGGAAAACGGAATCATCACGCTGCATCCCGCAAAGGAAGCCGTTGCTCCCATGCTGGAGCAGGTCCGGCATCAGTTTGCATCCAAAGCGCAGGAAAAGGGGCTTGCACTGCACATAGAACCCACCGAAATCTCTGCCTGCTTTGATCGGCGCTGGACCGGCGAGGCCCTTTGTAATTTGGTGGACAATGCCATTAAATACACCGATCGGGGCAGTGTGACCCTTCGTGCTGTGGCTTATGAGATGTTTGTGCGCATTGATGTGGCAGACACCGGGGCGGGCATTGCCGAAAATGAACAGGCGCAGATATTCTCCCGCTTTTACCGTTCGGAATCCAGTGTCCGGCAGGATGGCGTGGGCATTGGGCTTTATCTTGCCCGCGAAATTCTGCGCAGTGAGGGCGGGTATATCAAGGTTCAATCCAGCCCCGGAAAGGGCTCCGTTTTCTCCATGTTTCTCATGGCCTGAGGGCAATTCTTTCAAAACCGTTAGAATGCAGCCGCTGCCGGAAAGATTGTGGAAAGAATGTTTTGCTAAAATCTGTGTGTAAAGAAAAGCGCCGGCTTCTTTGCGCACAGATTTTTTTCATGGAGGATACAACTATGAGCATTTTACAGGCTGACAATCTGCGAAAGATTTACGGTTCCGGTGAAAACGCCGTTCATGCGCTGGACGGTGTGGACCTGTCGGTTGAGCAGGGCGAATTTTTGGCCATTGTGGGCACCTCCGGTTCCGGAAAATCCACCCTGCTGCATATGCTGGGCGGTCTGGACCGGCCCACCAGCGGCACCGTCACGGTGGACGGCCGGGATCTTTCCACCCTGAAAGACGAGGAGCTGACTATTTTCCGCCGCCGCAAAATCGGATTTGTATTCCAGAACTACAATCTGGTTCCGGTGCTCAATGTGCTGGAAAATATTGTGCTGCCGATTCGGCTGGATGGGCAGGCGGTGGATGAAGCTTATGTACAGGAAATCATTCAGGTTCTGGGCCTTGAAAAGAAACTGGAGAGCCTGCCCAACAACCTTTCCGGCGGTCAGCAGCAGCGAGTTGCCATTGCCCGTGCCCTGGCCGCAAAGCCCGCTATCATTCTGGCTGATGAGCCCACCGGAAATCTGGACAGCAAAACCAGCCAGGACGTTCTGGGGCTTTTAAAGGTAACCGGTGAACGGTTTGGTCAAACCATTGTGATGATCACCCACAACGAAGAAATTGCCCAGCTGGCCAACCGGATCATTCGCATTGAGGACGGCCGCATTGTGGTGAGGGGGTGAGGAAATGCCGCGTGTTTCCAATCAATCCTGCATCCGCACGCTGTCAAAAAAAGGGTTCAGGGCTTCAAAAAATCGGAACCTGATTGCCATTCTGGCCATTGCACTGACAACACTTCTGTTTACAGCGCTTTTCACCATTGGCCTTTCCATGAATGAAGCCTTCCAGCAATCCAATTTCCGCCAGGCAGGCGGCTATGCCCACGGCACCTTCAAATTTATGACCCAGGATCAGTTTCAGGAACTGCGGGATGATCCGCTGATTCAGGAATCGGGTGTTACCCGGGTTCTGGGCTTTACGCGAAACGATGAATTTATCAAAAACCATGTGGAGGTTCGCTGGACGGACCCCAACTGCGCACACTGGATGTATCTGGACCCCATCGAGGGCAGACTGCCCGCAGAGGGCACCGATGAAGCCGCCACAGACCTGGAGATTCTGCGTCTTTTGGGCGTAGAACCGAAAATCGGCAGCAAATTCACCATCACCGTGGATGTGGAAGGCAAGCCCACCGAGCAAACCTTCACGCTGTGCGGCTGGTGGGAAAAAGATCCCGTTGTGGTTGCCAATCAAATTATTATTCCGGAAAGCAGAGTGGATTCGGTTCTGGATGAAATGGATGTGACTGTGCCCTCTGCGGACAAGCTGACCGGCAGCTGGAACCTGAATGTCATGTTCCGAAACGCCCGCCACATTGAGGAAAACCTGAATACAATTTTGGAAAATCACGGGTTTCAGTCCCACACATCCACCGATCCGGGTTACATCGAAATCGGCATAAACTGGGGCTACACCGGGGCTCAGCTTTCCAATAACGCCGACCCGGCGGCCATTGCCACGATGCTGGTTCTTTTGCTGCTCATCATCTTTACCGGGTATCTGATTATCTACAATGTGTTTCAGATTTCTGTGGTCAATGACATCCGCTTCTATGGCCTGCTCAAGACCATCGGCACAACAGGCAAGCAGATTAAATCCATCCTGCGCCGTCAGGCTCTGATGCTCTGCGTCATCGGCATTCCGCTGGGCTGTCTGGGCGGCTGGTTTGTGGGCGCCGGGCTTGGCCCGGTCATTATGCGTCAGTTCAACGGATTTGAAGCGGACACCTTCTCCTGTTCTCCGCTCATTTTTGCGGGAGCTGCTGTATTTTCTCTGTTCACGGTCTTTATTTCCTGTGCCCGGCCCGGTCGGCTGGCCGCCAAAGTTTCCCCCATTGAGGCTGTGCGCTGCACCGAAGGGGCCGCCTGCAAAAGAAAGCAGAAAAAAAGCAAGGGCAAAATTTCTGTTGCGGCAATGGCCTGGGCCAATCTGGGCCGCAGCAAAGGAAAAACCTGTGTGACCATTTTGAGCCTTGCGCTTGCTGTAGTGCTGCTTCAAATGTCCACACTGTTCACAAACGGCTTTGATATGAACAAATATCTGCTGGATAAATCTGCCTGCGATTTTATTCTGGCAGACGGCGGTTATTTCAACAACAATGTGCAGACATGGCTCAGCGGCAATGGTACGCTGCCGGAAAAAGTCATTGCCGATGTGACGGCAGGGCAGCCCATTGCAGAAGGCGGACGAATTTACGGGCAGGCGGATGCCTTGCAGGAGTTTGCACCGGAAGACTGGGTACGGCAGGATATGCTTCGGTGGGAAGATGACGAAGAGAAAGTAAACAAGTGCATTGCGCATTTTCCGCACACGGAAGATGGCCGCGTGATGTCCTCTGTACAGACTTACGGCATGGAACCCTTTCTGCTGGACACCCTCACCGTAGTGGAAGGAGATCTTTCCCAGCTGTACAAACCGGGCAGCCGCAGTGTGGCGGCGGTTTACCGTGCATCGGATTACAATGAGGTTCTGCCCGATTCACACTGGGCAAAGCTGGGCGATACGGTAACCCTGCGTGTGCCGGAGCAGTGGGAATATTATTCTTCTGAAACCGGGGAAGTGTACGATGATCCCGGGGCCTTTGACGGAAACAGTCTGGATGCCCGTCCTTCGGTGTACCATGATGAAGTTTTCCGGGTAGACGCTTTGGTTCTGGTTCCCAGCTCTCTTTCCTATCGCTATTACGGTACGGATGAGTTCGTTATGAATGCACAAACTCTCTGCGATATAACCGGCAAGTCCGATGTAATGCTTTACGCATTTAACACCCCGGACAATACCGAACAGGGCATGGAGGAGTTTCTGCGCGACTACACCGAAAAAGTAAATCCACGCTTCGGTTATGAGAGCAAACAGAGCTATGTGGCTCAGTTTGAAAGTTTCCGCTCCATGTTCGTCATGGTGGGCAGTCTGCTTTCCTTTATTGTGGGTTTGGTTGGCATTCTGAATTTCATCAACGCCATTCTTACCGGAATCCTGACCCGCAAGCGAGAGCTTGCCATGCTGCAATCCATCGGCATGACCGGCCGACAGCTCAAAGCCCTGCTGGTATGCGAAGGTTTATTGTACGCTTTGGGCGCTGTTGCTCTGGCGCTGGCGCTTTCGCTGGCGGCAGAACCCATGGCTGCCTTTATCCTTGAAAAAACATTCTGGTTCTTCAGCTACAGGCCCAGTTTCACTCCGCTGCTGATCGTTACCCCAATTTTTGCACTGTTGGGCATTGTGGTTCCCCTGCTGGTTTACCGCAGTGTTTCCAGACAGACCATTGTAGAACGTCTGCGTGAAGCTGAATCCTGATACAGACACAAGACCCCGGCGCTTCCTGTCCCCTATGGATCGGAAGCGCCGGGGTTTTATACATATTGACACAAAAATAGGGGCCGCACAGCAGGCAGCCCCTATCAGAAGTCTGATTCTTTTTTAGTGCTGGGGATTTACAATATCACGCCAGCCCAGATCACCGCGTTCCAGACCGTGGATCAGCACCTCGGCGGTGGCGATATTGGTTGCAAAAGGAATATTGTGCACATCGCACAGGCGCAGCAGATCAATTTCATTGGGTTCGTTGGGTTTTGCCGTGATGGGATCACGGAAAAACAGCAGCAGGTCAATTTCATTGCAGGCAATGCGTGCAGTGATCTGCTGAGCACCGCCATGGCTGCCGGGCAGAAAACGCTGTATTGGCAGGCCGGAAGCCTCGGCCACCATCTTACCAGTGGTTCCGGTAGCCACCAGTGTATGCTGACTGAGGACTCTGCAATAGGCAATACAGAACTGCACCATCAGTTCCTTTTTGGAATCATGTGCGATCAACGCAATATTCATATTGATAATCGTCCTCCCTACTTTATACAAGTATACATTTGCAATTTTGGATTCCGGGTCTGCTGTTTAGCCAATTCGAAGCATTGCTTTGCTTCGTTTGCTTCTTTACCAGCGCACACACAGCGGCACCTGAAAGCCGCGCACTCTGCGGGCAAGATTGTCCACTGCTGTAAATGCCTGACACCCCTGAGGCAGTGCCGTTCCGCTTACTGCGGCCATCTGAAGCTCACTGCTTTCTGGAATTACAGCCAATAATTGCACGCCCACAGTGTCAATGCATTCATCCAGGTCACGCACTGCACCTGTGGAAAAGCTCCGCCGCGACACCCGGTTCATCACCAAATGCACCCGACTGCGCCCATGATCGTACAGCCAGTCCGCCACGATGTGACCATCGCGCAGCGCTACCGGGTCCGGTGTGAGCACCAGCAATGCGCGGTCACACACCTGTGCCGCTGCGGTAAACGGTGCTCCCATGCCGGCAGCTGTATCAATCAGAATCATATTAAAATGAGGGATCATGGCACTCACCAGGGTTTGCAGCGCATCCGTCTGCACGATTCCCCCTTCATAGGGTGCCGAAATCACCGAAAGCCCTTTATACAGCGGGCTTTCCACCACTGCTTTGTCGCCGGGACACCGGCCGCAAAGTACATCCTCGATGTCATAAACAGTTTTGCCGTAAACGCCGGAAATAATATCCACACTGCGCAGGCCGGAGTCCAGCTCGATCAGCAGCACCTTATGGCCCATCGCTGCCAAGCGACTGCCAAGCATCACCGAAACGGTACTTTTTCCCGTGCCGCCCTTGCCGGACGCCACCATGATGACCTCTGCCCTCAAGCTTTTAAATCTCCTCTTTCAACGGTATCACCGGGGAACAGGTTCATTTGTAAAGAACCTTCCTCCCACAATAGATAATATCACAGTAAATGCTTTTTAAGCAAGCGCTAATTTGTAGATTCTGCGCTTTGCGTTGGAAAATTTGTCTTTTCGTGCCGTTCGATCTTACGGCAGAAGTACACCTTCTGCACTGGGCTGCATACTGCTGCTCTTTTCAAAATAGTACGCATTAAAGACATCCAGTGCCAGCTGCGCCGCATTGGAACCACCGCCGCCGTACTCCAGAATAATGGCCACTGCAATTTCCGGGTCTTCCACCGGGCCATATGCGATCATGGCAGAGTTCACGTAGTTTACGCGCTGGCCATTGCCGGTAACATAAGTTTCTGCACGCTGCGGACTGCCGGTCTTTGCTGCCAGCTGATAAGGGAAGCTGGACAGTCTGCGGTCGCCCTGTGCCATGCCGATCATACCCTGTTCCACAGCGTCAAAGGCACCCACTGTATCCTTGATTTCAGCCTCTACCACTGCGGGAACCTGTTCAATAATTTCGCCTGTGTTGGTATCCAGGAAGCCGTCCACCAGATGGGTACGGTAGCGCACGCCCTTGTTGGCAATGGTGCTTGCATAGGTGGCCAGCTGCACCGGTGTGACCATGGTATTGCCCTGACCGATTGCAGCCTGAATTTCCAGACCGTTGGTGTAGTTTTCATCATCCTTGGTGGTCAGATGGCCCACTGCTTCACCAAGCTCCACTCCGGTTTTAACGCCAAGGCCCAGGTTATAGGCCATTTCGTCATATTTTTCAATGCCTACCCGGCGGCCCACATCGTAAAAGTACAGGTTACAGCTGTGTGCAATGGCCTCAAACAGGTCAATGTCACCGCGGTGTCCAAAGCCTGCACATTTGGGAGTATAGGTTGGTGCATAATAGGTGTATACACGCGGCGGCTCACAGCGCACGGTATCCTGCGGTGTCACAATGCCGTTTACCAGTGCAGACAGAGCCACTGCCGGCTTAAATGTGGAGCCCGGCGTATACTGACCCTGCAATGCGCGGTTGAACAGCGGCTGCAATTCATCTGCCGCGTAGCTGCCGTACTGTGTACTGTACTGGTTCAAATCATAGCTTGGGTAGTTGCTCAGAGCCAGAATGCCATTGTTTTTCACATCCAGCACCACCACAGTGCCTGCATTGGTTTCCTGACCCTCGTGTTCGCGCTTGGTCTGCTGCAGCATTTTGATGTTCTGCTCCAGAGCTTCATCCACGCGCTTTTGGAAATCCAGATTGATGGTGGTCATCACGGTATCACCGGGACGGGGCTCACGCAGCATTTCCACACCCTGCATTACGCCGTCCGAGTCCACCACGATCTGCAATTCGCCTTCCTGGCCCCGAAGCCGATCTTCATACACCTTTTCAAGGCCCGAACGACCGATCAGATCGCTCATTTTATAGCCTTTGTTTTTCAGCGGATAGCTATAGTTTCCATCGTCGCCCAGCACCTTCCACTGTTCCCGCAGGATCTTGCCCACGTTGCCCAGCACATGGGGCAGAACCGTGCCATCGGGATAGGTCCGGCTGGCGGTTTCGATGATCTGCACACCGTGCAGGGCCATACTGCGCTCTTCCACGGTTGCCACCGTGCGCATGGATACGCCGGTAGCCAGCGTGAAGTTATTGTTGCGGCCAAACTCCTCCAGCGTCATCTGATAACGAATGCCGCCCAGAATACGCTGCCACTGCGGATCGTAGCTTTCCAGCTTATATTCTTCCACAATGCGGGCCATGACCTCGTTGGCGCTGGCGTACTGCTGTAAATGCAAAGCTTCCTTAAGCGTTGCGAGATGTCCTTCGTCTGCTGTGGTATCATTGCCGGTAAAGTGGTAATTTCCCTTTTCATCCGGCATACTGATCAGCATGGTATCGTTCCAGCTTTCGCCCGATGCCTGCATGATCTTTACCAGCTGCACCAGCGTATCATTCAGGTCAGCCTGGCCCATCATCAGCTGGTTGAGCACCACACTGTAGCCCGTTTCGTTGGTGGCAAGACTGTGGCCGTAGCGGTCCACAATCTCACCGCGGGCTGCCGTAACGCTGAATTTATACGCGGTAGTGCGCTCGGCCTGTTCACGCAGCTCATCGCCCTGAATGATCTGCAAATAAACCAGACGCAGCGAAAACAGACCCATCAGGGTCACAACGATTCCAATCAGGATCGCCACGCGGTTCCGAGTGGTTTTACCATCCAAGGCCATTGCCTCCTTTAAAGCAAAAAATCATCGATTTTTGGGCGCAAAGTGCTGGCTGACCTTCTGCACCAGCCAAAACGCCAGCGGGGATATGGCAGCCGTGAACACACACATGGGTGCCACTGCGCCCCAGAACCGTTGGCCTGTGCTGCCGTAACCGCGCATTACATAGTTAAACAGAAAATCCATGGATGTAACTGCCAGGCAGCACACCCAGGAGATAAAGACAAAGTTCATGTGGTTGACCTTCAGGTAGGTTTCCACCACAACAGCCGCCCCAAAACAGAGCAGCAGACAGGATATGGCCAGCAGACCCACGGTTCGGCCCGCGGTCATATCCCACACAAGGCCGCCGAACATTCCGAACAATGCACCGGCATACGGCCCCTCGCACAGAGCCACCGCCAGACACACCGGCAGAATAAACACAGGCTTCACGCTGCCCACATTCAGAAATCCGGGCGTTGTCTGAATCACAACAGCCAGAAGCAGCACCAAACTGTAGCTGCCCCATTTGCCCAGGATTTGTAAATTACGCCTGGTACGCGATTCCATGTTCGGCCCCCTTTTTCTGCAAATCAGTCTTCATAATTGGTAATCACAAACACATGCGTGATCCGATCCACCTCAACACCGGGTTCCACAATCGCCGTTGTGGACTTGCCGCTGGATTCAGGCACCAGTTCCTTCACCGTGCCCACCAGGATATCCGGGGGATACATTCCGCCCAGACCGGTAGTGATGATCTGGTCACCTGCCGTTGCCAGGGTATCCCGGGGCAGACGCGTAAACAGACACTGTCCCTGCTGGGCCTGCTCTGCGCTGCCGGTCAGGGTTCCGTTGTCACGGGTACGGCTGACCACGCCGGAAGCCTTAACGCTGGGGCTGAGAATTGTGACCACCTTGCTGGAGGCATAATCCGCCTCCACCACATGGCCCACCAGATATCCGTTGTCGCTGACTACCGCATTGTACTGCTTTACACCGTCCCGCGTGCCCTTGTCGATGGTGAAGCTGCCGAACTGCTCCAGCGGGTCCCGGCCAATTACAAAACCGGATGTGTAGGTGTAACTGGGGTTGGTTTCCTCGATGTTATGCAGGCTGCGGAAAGCCTCATTTTCGGCCTTCACGCGGTCAAATTCAATCAGCTGATTGCGCAGCTCTTCGTTCTGCTTGCGCAGCTCCTCATTTTCGGCAATCACCGAATCCAGCCGGGCATATTTTTCCACTACATCGTGAACACCGCCGCTGAACATGGAGCTGATCTTTTGAAGCGGCATGGTCAGCACGCCCAGAATCTCCTGCGGTGCCGCTGTAAGCCGGCCATTGGCACCGGCATAGGCCATCATGCCCGAAAGAATCACCAGCACTGCCAGCAAAATCTTAAATTTGGTTGTGGAGAAGAAGTCCCGCATGGGTCAAACTCCTTTCAACTATAAAAGGTTCAAATTACAAAACGCGGGCCGCCCGGTTCGGCCGCCCGCAGTACAGTTACAGCGCTGCCGGGCCGCACCGATGCGGCCCGGAAATGCGCTTTGTAAATTAGAGATAAGAACTGTTGTCGTCCAGCACTTCGCCCAGCAGATCAATGTGATCCAGCACCATGCCGGTACCGGTAGCCACACAGTCCAGGGGATCCTCGGCCACGTGCACGTCGATGCCGGTTTCGCTCTGGATCAGCTGGTCCAGGCCGCGCAGCAGAGCGCCGCCGCCGGTCAGAGTAATACCGTGGTCGATGATATCAGCACTCAGCTCAGGCGGAGTGCGCTCCAGTGTTTCCTTAACAGCTTCGATCACCTTTTCCAGGCTCTCGGCCAGAGCATCGCGGATCTCCTCAGAGTGAACGGTGATGTTCTTGGGCAGGCCGTCCACCAGGTTGCGGCCCTTGATCTCCATGCTCTTTTCCTCGTCCATGGGGTAAGCGGAACCCAGCTCGATCTTGATCTGCTCTGCGGTGCGCTCACCGATCAGCAGGTTGTACTTGCGCTTAATGTACGCGATAATGCTCTGATCGAACTCATCGCCGCCCACACGGACGCTGCGGCTGGCTACAATGCCGCCCAGAGAAATCACAGCCACCTCGCTGGTGCCTCCGCCGATATCCACCACCATGCTGCCGCTGGGCTCGCTGATGGGCAGACCTGCGCCGATGGCAGCAGCCATGGGCTCTTCGATAACGCTGACCTGACGGCCGCCGGCCTTGAGGGCAGCTTCCTTAACAGCGCGGCGCTCCACCTCGGTCACGCCGCTGGGAATGCAGATCACCACGCGGGGGCCGAAGAAACGGCTACTGCCGCAAACCTTTTTGATGAAACGATCCAGCATATTGGCGGTGATGTCGAAATCGGCAATTACGCCGTCCTTCAAGGGACGCACGGCAACAATGCTGCCGGGAGTACGGCCGATCACAGCCTTGGCCTCATGGCCCACGCTGCGCACTACGTCGGTCTTGGTATCCACAGCCACTACGCTGGGCTCACGCATGACGATACCCTTGCCTTTCAGGAAAACCAGGGTGTTTGCAGTACCCAGATCGATGCCGATGTCTTTGTTAAACATGCCGAAACCGGAGCGGCTGTTATTATTCTTACCCATATTTGTTGTTACTCCTTTTCCTCCCCACAAGGGGTCCTCTATCCTGCGCCGGTAGATCCAGCGCATCCTGCGAACCGGACAGGATTGCCCTAAGCCCGAAACTTTCACATTTTTTATTATAACCGCAAGTCTGCGCTTTCTCAATGTGTCCGACAGGCTTTTTGCAGTTTATTCAAAGAATTTACACAATATTCCCTGCTATGAAGGAATATTTGCCTTACAGTGCAGCCAGCGCACGGGCCAATCTGCTCACAGGCAGGCCCATGATGTTGTAATAGCAGCCCTCGATTTCCTCGCAGAACAGTGCCGCTTTGCCCTGGATGGCATAGCCGCCCGCCTTGTCATAAGGCTCATCGGTGTGGATATACTGCTCAATCTGCTCTTCTGTCAGAGGGTAAAAGCGAACGCGGGTGGTGGCGCTGAACACCTGACACGCGCCCTGATGCCAAATGGCCACGCCCGTGTGCACATAATGATCTGCACCGGCCAGAGCGTGCAGCATCCGGCGGGCATCCTCCATATCGTGAGGCTTGCCGAAAATCCGGCCATCGCACTCCACAACCGTGTCACTGCCGATCACGGTATCATCGGGATGCTGTACCGCCACCGCCATGCACTTGCCCTTTGCCAGAGCTTCCGCAGTGGCCTTGGGTGCCGTGGGCGGCAGACTGCTTTCGTCAAACTCACTGGTAATGACGGTGAAATCCGGAGTAATCCGGGCCAGCAGCTCGCGGCGGCGGGGGCTGGCAGAGGCTAAAATCAAAGCCATAAGGCAACGTTCCTTTCATTTAACGAATAAGCACGCCGAAATATTGCAGCGTTTTGTAAATTTTTTCAGCGCAGCGGGGTGCGATTGTACAAAAAGATTGCCAGCGCAATGGTGATAATCTGTGCCACACTGACACCCATGTACAGGTCCAGATCCAGGCGAATCACGCTCAGATCCAGCACGGGATGCACCGTGATGCCGTTGGAATACGCCAGCCAGGACAGAGCCGGCACCCCGGCACAGAGGTTGGCCACCAGAGCACCCAGAATGATACCGGACAAAACATAAAAACAAAGCAGCAGGGTTCGTTTCATTGATGATCCTCCTTCATGCAGGAAACTTACAGCCGATCAGCCGCGACCGGTGCTGCCAAAGCCGCCTGCACCGCGCTGCGTATCATCCAGGCTTTCTACCGGGCAGAACTGCCCCTGTGCTACAGGCAGAATCATCAGCTGTGCAATTCGTTCACCGGGCTGGATGGTATAACTCCGGTCGCCCAGATTGACAAGGCCCACACACAACTCGCCCCGGTAATCAGAATCAATCACGCCCACGCCATTGCTCAGGGTGATGCCATGCTTAACGGCCAGACCGCTGCGGGCACAGATCAGTGCTACATATTCCGGGCCGGGCAGCTGGATGGCAATGCCGGTGGGCACCATGGCCCGTTGGCCCGGTTCCAGCGTCAGGGGGCTGTCCAGCACTGCGCTGAGATCGGCTGCGGCAGAGCCGGGCGTTGCGTAAGCCGGGGCTTTGGCCCCGGGGCGGGTCAGGGTATATTTTACCTGCATGGTTGTGGTTCCTCTCTTGTTGGTACTTTATAAATAAGGGATTCAGGCGGGCTGCCTTACATGGTGCCCTTGAAGTACAGGCCGCGGGTGAATTCTCCGTCAAAGGCACTGCCCTTTTGCAGCAGATCCAGCACCTCGGCGCAGCGAGCAGCGTCCTCGGTGGTGAACCAGGCTGTGCCCACATCCACCGGAAGAATGCCCGGCTTATCACCCATATACAGCGGCACCGGGTTATAAATGGTACGCACACCCATTCCGCAGGTTACCCGGAACTGGCGGTCCATACGATCTGTCAGCGTACCGCCCTTTGCCTTGCAGTGTGCGCAGTCGGTTACATTTTGCAGCGGGCATGCGCGGGTCAGCATCAGCGGCATATGGCCGTAAATCAGTGCCGCAGTGGGCACGCCAGGCTCAATCGCCTCCATACGGCTCACTTCCACCTCGGGCAATACGGTCAGGCCCTCAAGGCCCAGTTCCGCATACTGCTGTGCTCCCAGCGGATTGGTGATGTTCAGGCCAAAGCCGCCGTATACCGGCAGGCCCTGCGTCATCTTGAGATGTGCAATATTATGGGCAAGGTATCCCATAAAGCCCTGATCCTTTGTGTCTGCAATGGCACGGGCGGCGGCATCTTCCACCGGGCCGAACATCACGCGGGGCAATTCCAGCAAGGTGATGGAGCGCAGAGCCGCAGGCACCTTTGCCGCTTCTGCAATGGGCAAAATTATGCTGTGCAGTTTTTTCAGCAGTTCCGGCTGACGGGGCACCTGTTCCCAGCTTTCAAAGCGGGCCTGCAATGCCGGGTGCCGGGGCTTTTTATGGGAGCCGAACTGAGGCAGTTCCGGCGCAGCGCAGGGAATGGGATGCAGGGTTTCACGCTTTTGCAGCAGTTTCTCCAGCACCTCGCGGCGCAGTTCATTCCACTGACTGCCGGGCAAAAAGCCCAGAGGCTGCCCCTGAATGGTCAGGTCTGCTGCCGTAAACGGAGTGCCGCCGGTTTTGAACAGCGCACGTTCCACAGCGGGGCGCTGATCTTTTTCCGCAGGCTGGGGCGCATCCAGACCGTAGACAATGGCACTGTTGCCGTCATCATCGCGGGCGGCCAGCTTGACGCCTTCTTCCTCACTGGTCACGGTGTAATACACCGGAACCTTCTGGCGTTCACGGCGGTAAAGCTCACGCACCTGCGGCAGAGCTTTTTTGCCTGCTGCCGTATCCTGTGCCGTGCGCACGCCAAACATATTTCCGCCGATCTTACCTTCAAAATAGGCATTGGTAAAGCCGGAACGGGAGAATACATCCTGCAGCAGCTGCGCATTATAGGCATGTCCTTCCCGCGCTGCCAGGCAGGCATCCACTGCCGCAGCCACATACTCGGGCGGACGCAGACGGCCTTCAATCTTGGCGCTGCACACACCGGCCTGTGCCAGGCGGGGCAGATCTTCTACAGCGGACAGATCCTTCAGACTCAGGTGGAAGCCCTTGGTGCCGTTGGCTCCAAAGGGCAGGCGGCAGGTACCGGCGCAGCTGCCCCGGTTTCCGCTGCGGCCACCCAAAAAGGCGCTCATATAGCACTGGCCGGAAACGCTCATGCACAGCGCACCGTGTACAAAGCACTCCACTTCGATGCCGCAGTTCTGCGCGATGTGGGCCACCTCTGCCAGGTTCAGTTCCCGGGCCAGAATCACACGGCTGAAACCCTCTTCTGCCAGCATTTTTGCACCGGCCAGAGTGTGCACGCTCATCTGTGTACTGCCATGGATTGCCAGTTCCGGAGCCATCTGACGGGCCAGTGCAGCCGCGGCCAGATCCTGCACAATTACAGCATCGGCACCGGCATCCGCAACGGCGCGGATTGCACCGGCCAGCTGCTCCAGTTCATCGGCATACACGGTGGTGTTTACCGCCACATAAACCCGCACATTGCGGGCATGGCAGAACGCCACAGCTTCCCGCAGCTGCTCCGGAGTAAAGTTTCCTGCGCTTTTGCGGGCGCTGAAGGCCGTAAGGCCCAGATAAACGGCATCTGCACCGCTGAACACCGCTGCACGCAGAGCATCGCCATCCCCCGCCGGGGCCAGAATTTCCATTTTATTGATTGTCTTATTCATCATGCGCGGGCGTTCTGCTCCTTCAGTGTCTGGATTTCACGGCGCAGGCGCTCCACCTCACGGCGGGCCTCTTCGGCCGCCAGGCGGGCCTTGGCAGCATCTTCCAGGTAATCCTTGATCTGACCGCGCATATTATCCGCACCGCTGCTGGCCTTCTGGCGCTCGTCCAGATAACCCATGGCCGTAACCACGGCTGCCACGGTCACAGATGCATTGGAGTTGGAGGACAGCACTGCCTCCATATCTTCTTCCAAACGTTCAGCCAGCTTCTGCACATAGGCATCCTCCTCGGTGGTGGACACCACATACTGGGAGCCGCACACGTTAAAACGCACTTTATTCAATGCCATTTTCTCGTTTCCCCTTTCCAGCTTATATCTCAGCAAATGTAAATCCCCGGACCTTTGCACAGCAAAGATTCAGGGCCTTCTGTCAGTTCTGTACGCCTGAACGCATACACAAAGACTATTATAATATAAGTAGTCCATTGGGGAAAGCCCCTGCTGTAAAAAAGTTCATTTTGCACACTGCCCTCTGCTGTATCCCGGCGAGAATATGGAGTCTGCAAAGTTTAGATACCTTGCGCTTCACGGGGCTCTCAGCTTGAAAAAAGAGCAGTTTTCCTATATAATAGCGCTTAATCCAACACCCGCCGCGGCCCTGGATTTTCACCTGACCGCGGTGTTCAACCTCCCCTGCCCAGGCATCGGGAAATCAGCTTAAGGAGGATCATTCACCCATGAGTAGCCCTATGAGCAAAAAAGAATTCGACAAGCTGCTGCGCAGCACCTTGACCAATGAGTACAACGTGGATCTGGCAACCGCCAGCACCCAGCAGATTTACCGGGCACTGGCCCTGATCTGCCGCAAGCGCATGAGTGCACAGCACAAGCGCTTTCAGAGCAAGGCAAACGGCACCGGTGCCAAGCAGGTGTACTACCTGTGTATGGAATTTCTGATGGGCCGCAGCCTGAAATCCAGTTTGTTTAATCTGGGTCTTAACGAGGTGGCTGAGTCCGTTCTGGCTGATAATGAAATCAAAATGGAAACCATCTACGACGAAGAGCCGGATGCAGGCCTGGGCAACGGCGGTCTGGGCCGCCTGGCTGCCTGCTATCTGGACGGCATGGCCACCACCGGCATTGCCGGCACCGGCTATTCGATTCTGTATGAGTACGGCATTTTCAAGCAGAAGATCGTGGACGGCTGGCAGCAGGAACGCGCTGACAACTGGCTGCCCGGTGGCCAGGTATGGCTGAAGAGCCACCCGGATCAGGCCATTGAGATCCGTTTTGACGGCCAGATCGAAGAAAGCTGGAGCGGCAGCTTCCATCATGTAACCCATCGCAACTACAACAGCGTTATGGCTGTGCCCAGCGATATGTATGTACAGGGCTATGACGGAAAGGGTGTTGCCAAGCTGCGTTTGTGGCAGGCCAAGGCACCCGACTTTGATATGAACAGCTTCAATGCCGGCGACTACGGCAGCGCTCTGGCCAAGAATGCCAGTGCCGAGCTGATCAGTAAGATTCTGTACCCCAACGACAACCACATGGAAGGCAAAATCCTGCGTCTGCGTCAGCAGTACTTCCTGTCCGCCGCGTCCATCGGTGACATTGTGAAGAACCATCTGAACCAGTACGGTATGCTGAACAATCTGCCGGACAAGGTGGCCATTCAGCTGAACGATACCCATCCCACTCTGGCCATTCCCGAGTTGATGCGTGTTCTGCTGGACGAATGCGGCTTTGACTGGGATTATGCTTTTGACATCTGCCGCCGCACCTTTGCCTACACCAACCACACCGTTATGAGCGAGGCTCTGGAAAAGTGGAACGAGGACATCTTCAAGATGACTCTGCCCCGCATTTACAGCATCGTGCAGGAGATGGACCGCCGCTGCCGCATTGAGCTGAATCAGGCATTCCCCGGCGATCAGGGCAAGATTGATTACATGGCCCTGCTGGGTGACGGTCAGGTGCGCATGGCCAACATCTGCTGCTACACCTGCCACAGCATCAACGGTGTTTCCAAGCTGCACAGCCAGATCATCAAGGACGATGTGTTCCATGACTACTATCTGTTCAAACCCAAGGCCTTTAAGAATGTAACCAACGGCATTGCTTACCGCCGCTGGCTGCTGGCCTCGAACCCCCGTCTGACCAATCTGCTGTGCGAGACCATCGGCGATGGCTTCAAGCACGATGCCAGCCAGCTGTCCAAGCTGAACGCCTTCCATGACGATGCCGGTGTGCTCAAGGCTCTGGAGCAGGTCAAGCGCGACAACAAGGTGGAATTTGCCAACCATCTGCAAAAGGTCACCGGTCAGATCATTGACCCGGATTCCATCTTTGACTGCCAGGTCAAGCGTATGCACGAATACAAGCGTCAGCATCTGAACGCTTTGAACATTGCGGCACAGTATCTGTATCTGAAAGAAAATCCCAACGCCGACTTCACGCCCAAGACCTACATCTTCGGCGCCAAGGCAGCTCCCGGCTACTACATGGCCAAGCAGATGATTCGCCTGATCTGCAAGCTGGGCAAGCTGATTGACGAAGATCCCGCTGTGCGTGAAAAGCTGCGTGTGGTCTATCTGGAAGACTACAATGTGACCATGAGCGAGCGTCTGATGCCCGCCAGCGAGGTGAGCGAGCAGATCAGCCTGGCCGGCACCGAGGCTTCCGGCACCGGCAATATGAAGTTCATGCTGAACGGCGCTATCACTCTGGGCACACTGGACGGTGCCAACGTGGAGATTGCAGACGCTGCCGGCAGGAACAATGAAATCATCTTTGGTATGCTGACACCCGAAGTCAATCGCCTGAAGAGCCTGGGTTATCATCCCAGTATGTTCCTGAACAGCGACAACGTTGCGCTGGCTGTGCTGGACTTCCTGTGCAAGGGCTTTAACGGTGACAGCTTCCCCGAGATTGTAGACAATCTGCGCAACTCCGACCCCTATATGGTGATGGCTGATTTCCAGGATTATCGCCGTGCTCAGGCCGATGTACAGAAGCTGTACGCTGACCGCACCCACTGGAACCAGATGAGCCTGGCCAACATTGCCAACAGCGGCATTTTCAGTGCTGACCGCAGCGTACTGGATTACGCCCGCGACATCTGGCACGTCAACCCCATCCTGTAAGTACAATGCCTTTTCGAGCAGTCCCGTCCCCATGGCCGGGGCTGCTTTTTCAGTTTAATGCTAAGGAGCGTTTTCACGCATGGATTGTCTGTACAACAGTTACAATACCGCCTATAAATCTCCCTTCGGTGCAGTGCCTGCCGGTAAGCCTGTGCGCTTCGCCCTGACGATTCCCGAAAGCTACGGCTTTGTGGAGCCCCGTCTGGTGCTGACACAGGATGACGGCCCCACCAATTTATACCAGATGGCCTTTGACCGGGTTGAGGACGGCATCAATTATTTTTCCCTGGAGCTTTCCCTTTTTAATGTGGGCCTGTATTTTTACCACTTTGACCTGTACTCGGATTTTCGCAAGCTGTACAAAGGTTCCATGGGGCAGGCCTATCTGACCCGCGAGGACGGCCCCCGCTGGCAGCTCACCGTTTATGAGCAGGGCTTTGAAACCCCTGACGTGATGAAGGGCGGCGTACTTTACCAGATTTTCCCCGACCGTTTTTTCGAGGGTCATCCCAAAACCGCCATGCCTTTTGCAGACCGCTTTTACCGCGTGTGCAAGGATGGTGAGCCCTATTTCTGGCCCAACGAAGAGGGCGGCCAGCTGAATCTGGATTACTTCGGCGGCGATTTTGCCGGCATCATCCAAAAGCTGCCCTATCTGCAGGAGCTGGGTGTAACCTGCATCTATCTGAATCCCATTTTTGAAGCACACTCCAATCATCGCTATAACACCGCCGATTATCTGAACGCCGACCCTCTGCTGGGCACCAACGAGGAATTCAGCCGGATGTGTGCAGAGGCAAAGCGTCTGGGCATCCGCATCATTCTGGACGGCGTTTTCAGCCACACCGGTTCCGACAGCGTATATTTCAATCGTGAGGGCCGCTACGGGCCGGGCGGTGCATACCATGACCCCAACAGCCCCTACCGGGCCTGGTACGATTTCAGCCGAAACTATGCCAGTGGGTATCGCTGCTGGTGGGGATTTGAAACACTGCCGGAAGTCAACGAAACCGAACCAAGCTATCGCAATTTCATCTGCGGGCCGGGCGGCGTGATCGACACCTGGCTGAACCGCGGCGCTTCGGGTTTCCGTCTGGATGTGGCCGATGAGCTGCCGGACTCCTTTATTCAGGAGATCCGCCGGGCCATCAAGGCGCATGGGGACGACAAATTCCTTCTGGGCGAAGTGTGGGAAGATGCCACCACCAAAATCGCTTACGGCCAGCGCCGCACCTATCTGCTGGGCAAAGGGCTGGATTCGGTGATGAACTATCCCTTCCGCACTGCTGTCCTGCACTTTCTGCGGGGCGATCCCGCCGAGCATCTGGCCGAGGATATCATGAGCATCTGCGAGCATTATCCCGCACCTGCGCTGCACACGCTGATGAACTTTGTGAGCACCCACGATACCGAGCGCGCCATCACTGCGATTGCGGATGAGCCCTGCGGCGGGCACGACCGCTACTGGCAGAGCGGGCGCCGCCTGCCCCGGGACCGCTACAATCTGGGTGTGCGGCTGCTGATGCTGGCTTATGTAATGATCTACACGTTGCCCGGTATTCCCTGCCTTTACTACGGTGACGAGATTGCCATGCAGGGATATAAAGACCCCTTCAATCGCGGTTACTTTGAATGGGACAGCACCGAAAACCGACTGCGCCCTGTTCTGCGCCGTCTTGCACAGCTGCGCCGGGAGTGCGACGCCTTTACTCAGGGCAGTCTGGAATTTGTGCAGGCTCAGGGCGGTCTGCTGCACTATCGCCGTGCGGGCTCCTTGCAGGCTGCGGATATTTTCATCAACCGCACCCGCCAGCTTCAGCAGATGGAGCTAAACGGACAGCAGGTGGAGGTTCATCCGCTGGGCTTTACCATTTTGGTGGACGATCTTCACTGACCTTTACGTACAATCGCATTTTTCAAAAGCAGACAGCGTTCTGAGGCTTTTTCTCAGCGCTATCTGCTTTTTTAGA
>RCNH01000194.1_pt1 | contig 36732 bp, 29 predicted proteins | sample 2041161 | NCBI WGS metagenome assembly RCNH01 (sample SAMN09708215, study PRJNA481090) | Feces metagenome, whole genome shotgun sequencing project. | biome: feces | host: Leptonychotes weddellii | place: Antarctica: Sion Island | collected 2010-03-01 | reverse complement strand
GCCTTTGCATGGCTCTTCGGGTTCTATGCCACTCTGGCAAAGGTCCTGAAGCAGAAATGCCACTGGCACGAGAATGCAGCCAAGGCCGTCCGCAGCGGAGATCGTGCTGCTGCCGCTGAGTTGGCGGATGGAATGCCTGCTGCCGCAGAGTCTGTGGACCAGCTCCGTGGTTCCTGGCGCAGAATGTGGGAGACCACCAACAAGCCCCAGGGCTTTGAGATTATCGAAGGCCGCCTGGGTGCTGTTCGTGCCAGACTTCTCACCGCCGGAGAAAAGATGCGTGCCTTTGCCAATGGGGAAGTGGACGATATCCCCGAGTTGACGGAGGAAACCCTCATCTATCGCCGCCGGGAGGACAACAGCGTTGGCTGCACCAATTTCGTGGCTGACATCGTATCTGCCTGCAAGATTGACCGGTAACTTCAATATATACTATTTAATATATAAAATGACTGCCAGCTCAAGCAATTGGGCTGGCAGTTTTTTGGGGATAGAACAAAAACAAGCTGTCTGATGTAATACCAGACAGCTTGTTGACTCTATGTAGGGCGTGCTTAGCTTCTTCTGAAGCGGGACAGGAAATCTTTTGTCTCCTGCATCTGGGGATTGCCGAACACCTCAGCCGGGGAGCCCTCTTCGCAGATGACACCGTTGTGCATAAACACCACCCGGTTGCTGACATCCCGTGCAAATGCCATTTCGTGGGTCACCACCAGCATGGTCATGCCCTCCTGGGCCAGAGCCTGCATGACGGACAGAACCTCGCCCACCATTTCCGGGTCCAGGGCAGAGGTGGGTTCGTCAAACAGCAGAACCTCCGGGTCCATGGCCAGGGCTCTGGCAATGGCGACTCGCTGCTTCTGACCGCCGGACAGCTGCCGGGGCTTTGCATGGATATATGGGGCCATTCCTACCTTTTCCAGATAGTACATGGCGTGTTCCCGGGCCTCGGCCTTGCTCTTTTTCAGTACCTGAATCTGTCCCACCATGCAGTTTTGCAGTACGGTCATATGATTGAAGAGATTGAAGGACTGGAACACCATGCCCACCTTGGAGCGGTAGGCAGCCACCTTTCCACCATGCTGGGCCACATTTTTGTCATGGTAGAGAATCTCACCGGAGGAGGGAACCTCCAAAATGTTGATGCAGCGCAGAAGGGTGCTTTTGCCGGAGCCGGAAGCACCGATGATGGAGATGACATCTCCCTTTCTTACGGAAAAATCAATGTCCCGCAATACCGCATGGCTGCCAAAGGACTTGGACAGGTGGTTGACCTGTAAAATTGTTTCACTCATATCAGCAACCTCCTGTTGTGCTTTCCTTGTGGTGTTCATCATAGGGGGAACCATGGTTGGGATGACTGTAGGTACCGGCAGCCATTGTCAGCTGGTCGGCCTGTGCCAGTTCATAGCTGTCATTGCCGTCCATTTTCTTTTCCAGCCAGCGCAGCAGCAGAGAGGCAGACAGAGTCATAATCAGATATCCCACCATTTCAATGGCTGCGGAGGGGAAATACAGGTTGTTGATACCGGTGATGTAACGGTGGGCGGAGAAAAACTCAGTGAAGCCGATAATGAACATCACAGAGGTATCCTTCACATTGATAATGAAGTTGTTTCCGATCTGGGGCATGATGTTTCGCAGGGCCTGTGGAAGAATGACACGGGTCATGGTCTGCACATGAGTCATACCCAGGGCTTTTGCACCTTCGGTCTGGCCCGGATCAATGGAGATAATGCCGCCTCTCACAGATTCGGCCATATAGGCACCGGTGTTCACGGATACAACCAGAATGGCCGCTGCCCACATATTGCTGAAGCGCAGGGTGTTGCCGGAGAAGTAGGGCAGGCCGTAATAGATGAATACGGCTTGCAGCACCATGGGGGTGCCACGGAATACCTCCACATAGACCCGGACAATGGCCCGGACCAGCTTCAGAAGGAACCGCTTGGGGAGTGGGTCATTTTTGCTGTAGGGAATGGTGTTGAGGATGCCGCAGACAAAGCCGATGATGCAGCCAATGGCAGTGGCAGCCAGAGCCAGAAGCAGGGTATTCATGATACCGTTGAGATACAGACGGGAATAATTGTCCCAGAGCAGGACCATATCATTTCCGATTTTGATAAGCTTATCCATGGGAACCGCTGCCTCCTTAAACCTGAGGCTGCACGGCAATGGCCTCATCCATGAGGGCATTAAAATCGTCGGCGGTCATTTGGGACAGGACTTCCTCAATGGCATCCTTTAAAGCCAGGTTGTCCTTGTGGACAGAAATGCCGATATTCACATTTTCGGCCCGCTCTTCTTCGGACTCAAACTGAAAATCACCGTCGGTGCCGGAGAAATTGAGGATGGTCAGGCTGTCGTCCTTTGCTACAGCACCCATGGCGGTGGGCAGGTCGGTGCAGACAAAATCCACAGTGCCGGTTTGCAGAGCCATCAGCATAGCAGGAGCGGTTTCCGCAGGAGCCAGCATCTGTGCATTTTCAATCTGACCCAGGCAGGAGTCATACCAGATGGTGCCGGACTGAGCGGTGCACTTGCCGCCTGCCAGATCGGCAATGCTCTTTGCAGAGGCATAGGGGCTGTCCTTTTTGGTGACACAGACGATGGTGGCATAGTAGTAGGGGCCGGCCATGGTGACTTCTGCCATCCGGTCGGCGGTCATGGACTGACCTGCAATGTTGGCATCCATGGTGCCGGACTGAACCGCAGGACACAGAGAATCCCAGGCACTGGAGACGATTTCCAGCTCCCAGCCGTTGGCCTCGCAAATCTTCTTTGCAATCATCACATCATAACCGTTGGCGTAGGCACCGGGGACATTGGAGATGGGAACGGCGCCGTTGGCATCGGTGGTCTGTGTCCAGTTGTAGGGTGCATAGGCACATTCCATGCCAACGGTCAGCACGCCGTCCTCCAGTCCGGGAATGGCTGGATTGCCGTGATTCAGGGCCTCTGTCCCGGCATCAGAAGAACCGGTTCCTGCTGTAGAGGCGGTATCCGTGTTGGAGCTGACGCAGCCAACCAGGGACAGTAACATAGTGAGGGTCAATAGGAGAGTTAAGAGCTTTTTCATGGTGAATCACCTTTCCGAAATGTATTTCCGATGCATAAGCCCTGCATCAGGGGATAAGAAATGGACCGCTTTGGAAAGCGGTCCATGGAAATACGGAAGGTCACATGAAAAAAGACAATCCGAACAGCCATCGATAGCGCTTCACAAAACATTTGTGACAGTCCGGCAGATATTCTCTGACGACCCAGCAGGGGAAAGGCAGGCAACCCATCTCCCACTTCGGCGACGTTTCCTTTCCCAAACAACGGCTGCCTGGCCTTGCTGTTCGGTACTCATAAGCATCGCGCCTCTATCTAAGCGATTCAATTCCTAAACATGGTACCACTTTATCAGTGCTATGTCAACCGGGTTTTGTGAAATAGAAGGATTCTGGTGATTCCTATAAAAAAGGCAGGAAATTTCGTTTCTGCCCTGTATAATGTGGCCGGAATCACAGTGCCTGTCCGGGGCGGCTGTCCATAGGGAAAGAGAAAAAAGCAATATATGCCGCCAATACCGCAGCATTGCGGAAAAAGCTGCAAATCCGGACGCAGATGCAGGAGAAGTTTTCTTGTACCATAGAAAAGCAGAGGATCAGGCGTGTTGCCTGACCCTCTGCTGATTTGTTGGTACACGGAGCTTACCCTTCCTGCTCCAGAACGCCGTCCCGCATCATCCAGACCTCATCCATCTGGGAGGCGATTTCCAGATCGTGGGTAATCACAATCACACAGCGGCCCTCCTGGTGGGCAAGCTGCATCAGAATCTCCACCACCTGCTCGCCGTTGGTGATGTCCAGATTTCCGGTGGGTTCGTCTGCCAAAACAATCTGATTGCCTGCGGCCAAGGCTCTGGCAATGGCCACACGCTGCTGCTCACCGCCGGAAAGCTGGGAGGGAAAACGCCGGAACTGATCGGACTGGATTCCAACTGCATTCAGCTCTTTGTGTGCAATTTCCCTGGCTTCCTTCTGCTCCATTTTTTTGAGCCGCAGGGGGTACATCACATTTTCTTCTGCGGTGAGAAGAGGAAACAGATTGTAGCTCTGATAGATCACAGCGGCATGATCCCTGCGGTACAGGTCGCAGTCCATATCGGCGGTGGTCTGCTGCTCGAAGATCACCTTGCCCTCAGAGGGAAGCTCCAGACCCGCCAACAGAGACAAAAGCGTGGTTTTTCCGCTGCCGGATTTTCCGACGATTGCATAACATTTTCCGGTTTCAAAGCTGCAGGTTACTCCCTTGACGGCATTTACGGTCTGAAATCGGTTTTTATAAGAAAACGACAGGTTTTCGGTTTTCAGAATTTCCATATTCTCACTCCTGTTCTCGCAAAATAGCGGTTGGCGGCACCCGGACAGAGCGGACCACTGCTGCACAGCATCCGATGGTATTGCAAAGCAAATAGAACAGAGCTGGCAGGAATTCCCCGGTCAGCAGGGAAATCAGAAGCACGATGAAAAGGGGCAGCAGCATCTGCTCCCGGACAATGGAGGCAAACAGCTTGCCTTTGGTCATGCCCAGAGTACGCATCAAGGCATAGGTTCGGCGTTCTCCCCTGGTAGCCAGGAAGCTGCTCAGGAATCCTACGCCCAGTCCCAGCACAGACACCAGCGGCAGAAGATAGCGGGTCCGCTCAATGTTCTGCTCCAGGGCTGCAACGGTAGCATTAAACTGCTCATCATGTATGGTGAGAGCGGCAGTGCCGAGAGCACGGTCCTCGGCCAGGGGATCGACGGCACAAAGCTTTTCAGAGGCTGCCTGGGACAATGCCTCCAGATTTCGGTTGTCTGCTGCCAGAAATGCAATGGAATCCACACCGCATTTCTGGGAAATCTGGCTTGACAGCACCTGAGAGGCGTTAAAGGGCATATACATGGCATCGGAGTTTCCCTTATAGGTGCCTGCAATCTGAAATTCTATGATTCCCTTGCCGGAATCCGGGTCCTGCATGGAATCTACAGCGGGATCGGTAAGAGATAGCCTGATGGTTTCTGCATCGCCCAGCCCTTCATAGTGTCCCTCAGACACCAGACAGAGGGGCTGTTCACTTTCATAAAAGCCTTCTGTCCATATGTTGGTTCCACCGCCCAGAGCCGGGTTTAATGCTTCGGCACAGCGTTCATTGGTGACACCGGTCAGCAGGGAATTGCTGATTCCCAGAGCCGGACAGCTCATCTCAAATTCCTTGGTCATGCGCAGATCCTTTATGTGCCTGTGCATTTCATAGTCAGGAGAGGTCATGAAGTAGGAGAAGCTGGAGCTGAGGTGAAGACTGGTGGACTGGGTTCCCTTCACATTGGTGACCACACAGAGGATCTCGAAGCTGTCCTGGGTTTCGGTCAGCTTTTTCTGCTGCTCCTGCTCATAGCCGGACAGAAAGCAGAGAAGAAAACACAGTACACCGCTTAAAACCAGACAGCAAAGACTGAGCCATGGTCGGCGCCAAAGCCGTTTAAACAGATATGGGTCCATATTGTTACACCCCCAAGAGCTTTCTTACATTTTTACGGGCCAGCAATGCGCCGTGGAGCCAAAGAATCAGGGCGACCACTGCGATCTGAAGGACTGCCAATATCAGAAGAAGTGCAAAAGGAGTTTCACTCTGCGAAAGCATAGCTGCCAGCTGACTGCTGTCCAGAGCCATGCCGCCACTGTGTGTGCTGGACTGAATCTGGGTCAGAGTCAGGGCAATCAGCTGATTCTGCACCAGCTTTGTAACTACACCGGACAACATGGTTCCGATTATAATGCCGACAACACCGGGAATCAATCCGCTCAGAATCAGGTATCGTTGTGCCTGTCCGGGTTTGGCACCCAGGGAACGCATAATGCCAAGATTCCGGCGTTCTCTGGCCTGATACAGCAGCACATACAGCACGAGAAGCAGACACCAACCTGCAACGGTGATTAAAAACAGCTTTTTTGCGGATGCAATGACTGCCTGAATGCTTTCCTGAGCAGCATCATATCCCTGGTCGAAGGTCAGAAACTTGCGCTCAGCCAGGGGGGTATCCTGAATTTCCTCCAGAAATGCATCCATCTGGCCGTTTTTCAGAATGACAGACATATAGACGCCGATCACGCCGTTTTCAAAGGTTACAGTTCTCGGTTCCGTAACGATCTTTACATCGTCCTCGTCCTGTCCGCACTGATAAGTTGTAATCATGTCCTCATACTCATAGCTGGGGCCGCCGAATCCACCTTCCAGCTGTGCTTTCTGAGGGATAAATACAGTGTTGGGAGTGATAGAAAAGCTGCTGTTTTGCCACTCGTTTTCCAGCCGATAGATACCTGCAACGGTAAAGGATTCATTTTCAGTTGCCAGACCGTGAGGCATGGCGGGAAAACCGATATCAGGGTTATTCAGAGTTCCGGTGGAACTGTTTGGCTCCAGATGCGGGTTGCCCTCTTTTGCGTTTTTCGGAACAATGAATTGATTGAAGGTAATGCTGTCGCCTACCTTCACGCCTGCAGCATTGGCCACACTTTCACTGATGATGCAGACCTTGTTTCCCGCATCGTAGTCCTCCTGAGTGAAGGTCCTGCCATCGACAATGGATGCCTCATTTTTCACAAATACATACATGCTTTCCAGATGTTCTGTGCCAATCACGGGAAAGCTGTGGAGGGTCATGCTGGATTCTTCTATGATGTCTGCCCAAGGTTCCTGAGAAATCAGCTCCGCTACAGAGGTTTCGGCCTTCTCGGCTATAACAAGCCGTTTGCTGCCCATGCCGGTGAGACAGCAGAGTTCCTTGTCAGAGGAGGTGCCCTCAGAGGGCAGGACTGTGGTTTCTGACTCAGACTCCGGATAGAACACCAGCTGATTGCCCTCAGCAAGGCAGTTGGAAAGTGTGCAGAATTGAGAAGTGGGCGTGACGGTCAGATGGGGGGTAAAGGGAATATCCGAAGGAGCAGATTCTATTTTGTATACACTGGGATCGTAGTCACCCTGTACCACATAGGTTTGCCCGACCTCAAAGAAGTTTTCTGCTCCTTCCTCACAGCATACGGGAATATGTACAATGATCTTGCCGGTATATTCTTCAAAGTGTTCATCGGGGAAAAAGATATAATCTTCATGTGCGGAAATGATTTCCTCAATGTTCATCAGTGCATAGCAGGTCCTTAATTCCGCATGCTCGGGACCACCGACAGCAGAAAGGTCGTACTGCGCGACAGAATGGAAGGGGGTAATCCAGGCCTGTTCTACGGTACCGGAAAGAATCACTCTGTCGTAACTGTCATTTGCGAACCAGGAGGAAAGGTCGTCTACATCCCGAAGGTACATATCAGACCAGGTCCTGAGTCCAATCCGGGCGGAGAGCTCCGGAATATAGGCTCCGGTCAGGGTCCGCAGGTCAACGGCCTCCACCGTATCCATGTTTGTCAGAGTTTTGATATCCTCCGGATACAGGGAAATGGGATGCATCACAGTGGAATAATTGTCCAGTGCCTCTAAATGCTGCAGCTGTGCGGCAATGGAGGTGTGGTACTCATCCAGAACATGGGGCAGCTGTTGGCAGGAATAGAACAGCAGGCTCCCTGCACCGATGAGCAAGGCCATAGCAATCAGAATGATCTGCCACAGAATGGTTTGCACGGGTTTTCTGAGCAATCTCTTTTTGAAATCCATTGGAGTCCCTCCTTGTTTAATGGTGTACCTTATTTTTATCATAACCAGATATATTTGTCAATGCTATATATTGCAATTTTTTAAATAGTGTGCTATAGTATCCTTGCAGTTACAGGAAGCAAAGGAGGGTGTTGCAATTTGGCAAAAGAAAATACAGGCCATTCCTTTACATCCTATTTCAAACGGGCAACCAGTCCTCTGGTGGTGCTGCGATTGTTAAAGGAAAAGCCTATGTACGGCTACGAAATTACGGCGGAAATCAAGAACCGTTCCAATGGGAAATATATGATTTCCATTCTTTACCCCGTTCTTTACCGTCTGGAGGAACAGGGGTATATCGAGATCTCCTCCACGGAGGTTGCAGACGGACGGGCCAGGAGCTACTATTCCATTACGCCGGAGGGCAGGAAGCATCTGGAAAAAACCTGGCAGGAATATCTGGATATTTCTGAGATTTTTCAGGAAATGATGAAAAAATAACCGCCTTTGCACCTTGGGTGCAAAGGTGGTTGCTTTTTACAGGGAGAAAATATATGCACAGAACGCATGGGGTTCTGTTTATAACTTATCTGGAGGACTTTCTGGTGAAGAAATCCTTGATGATTCCGAAACCGGAAGAGAAACCAATCAGCACAATGAAGATTTCCAGTCGTCCCAGCAGCATACCGATCATTTCAACAATCAAAGTGGCATTGTTGGTCATGGGGTTGGTGATGCCGATGGACAGACCGACGGTACTGATGGAAGAAGCAAAGTCAAACATTGCTTCCGTCAGGGTACAATTGGCAGTGACAGTCAGGAGCAGAGAACCGGCGATATAAATTACCAGGTATGTAATAATAAAGCTGGTGGTGTCCTCAGCCAGTTCCTTGTCAATGGGAACCTTTCCCTGTGCCTTGATGTAATGGGGGGCCTCAATGTTTCTGGAGGGAGAGAGCTTCTTTCTGATATTGCTCATGGCAATCCGGAGGGCCAGATATACTCTGGAAATCTTAATACCACCGGCAGTGGAGCCAACGCCGCCGCCAATGACCATCATGAGAATCAAAACACCGATTGCAAAATGGGGCCATTTGGCATAGCTCATGGTGGAGTATCCGGAGGTGGAAAGGGCAGACACAACATCAAAGGAAGACTTTCTCAGGCCCTCCCAATAGCTGATTCCCAGGCCGTCGGCCAGAGAAAAGGCGGTAATGGGAATGAAAATGGCCAGCAGAATAAACATGAACTTGACTTCGCTTACCCGGAAGAAGGACTTAACCTTTCCCTTTGCCAGAAGAATCAGGGCAGCGAAGTTTGTGGTACCAATCAGCATCAATACAATGGTGATGATCTCAATGGAAAGGCTGTTATACTCACCGATGCTGTTGAGCTTGGTGGAAAATCCACCGGTGGACAGGGAGCACATACTGTGACAGATGCTGTCGAACCAGGTCATGCCGGCAATGCGGTAGGCTACGGTGCCCAGGACAAGGCAGATGTTGTAGATGATAAAAATAGCCTGTGCCGTCTTTTTGATGTTGGGCATGATCTTATCCGGATGGCCCTCGGCACTGTAGAGGTTCATGGACTGTTTGTTGGAAATCAGCATAATCATCATCATGATGAAGCCCAGACCGCCGCAGTACTGCATGAAGCTGCGGTGGAAGAGATAGATCATGGGAGTGATGCTCACATCCATGGCGGAAAGGCCGGTGGTGGTCCAGCCGCTCACGGCTTCAAACAGAGCCTGTACCACAGTGAGCTGACGGCCAAAGACAAAGGGCAGTGCACCAATCAGCACGCCCCAAGCCCAAGCAAACAGAACTGTTAAACTGGATTGACGAACGGAATCCCGCCAGTGATAGCGATATCCTGTATCCCGTTTTCCGAAAATACAGATCAGCAGACCCAGCACAGCGGAAAAACCGCCGGGAATCAGAAAAGACAATGTAAACTGTGTATCCTGGGGGTACCAGGGCAGTACCATAATAGGAGCCAGCACAAACAAACCAATGAGACACATCAGTTTGCCGATGGTGGAGCAATCGTAAAGAACCTTTTTCACAAGAAATTACCTCCCGGTCAACTCTTTAACGGCTGCAATCTCCTGACCGTTACTGGAGATCACGACTAAGGTATCACCGGCAAGAATTCGGGTGTCGCCACGGGGAATCAGAGTGCTGTCGCCCCGAAGAATGCAGCCTACAATCACATCCTTGCTCAGGGTGATTTCCCAGAGCTTCTTTCCGGCAGCCGGAGACTCTGCAGGGATGGCCACCTCGATGATTCGTACCCGGCCGGTGCCGATGGAGATGATGTTGGTCATTTCATCGATGAAGGCCTGCTGCTCGATGATGCTGGTGATTGCGGAAATGGCGCAGACAACGCTGTCCACACCCATCTTGTAAAAGAACTCGGTCTTTTGAGGGTCGGAGACCAGAGAAACGGTCTTTTTTACATGGAACTTCTTCTTGCAGAGTTCACTGGTTACCAGATTATCCTCATCCTTAGAGGTGAGCGCAATGGAAATGTCACAGTTTTCGGCCTCTGCTTCATCCAGAATGAAGGGCTTGGTGCCATCACCGAAAATGACGGTCAGCCCTTCAATCTCGGCCAGCTTCATGCAGTCTTCACGATTTTCATTGATGGCGGTTACTTTATAACCCTGACTCAGCAGGGAGAGGGCCAAAGACTTTGCTTTGCTTCGACCGCCGATTAACAGAACTCTCTTTTTCATGCCCGCATCTCCTTTGCAGCCTGACTGCTGTGGTTCAGATTGCCCAGGAACTTGTCGATCTCCTTGGCGGACAGAACAGCAGGACAGATGGTGTCAATGTCAAATTCACGGTAAACGCATTCACGCTCCGGATCGTACAGTCTTGCAATGACATGCTCCACATGGAAAATGTCTCTTGCAATCTGTGCCACCATAATGTTGGTGTTGTCGTTGTTGGTAACGGCCACCACCACGGAAGCCTTATCAATGTCGGCCTTCTTCAGAGTGTCAAAATCTGTTCCGTCGCCTACAACGGACAGACCGCCGAAGCTGGAAGACAGGCGGCGGAAAGAATCGTTGCTCTGATCCATAATCAGCACATTGCGTCCTGCATCGGACAGCGTGTTGGCAAGATTGGCACCCAGTCTGCCGCATCCGATGATAATGGTATAAAGATCGGGCTTTTTGGGTTCAAAGAAATTCATTTTCATCATTATTTTCTCCTCCTAATCACATGGCCCACACCATGCTCGTCATATCGGACCTCGTAACGAGTGCTTTCTTCCTTGGGGCTGCAGTCACTTTCATCATAGGCACATGTGCCGGTGGAGTAAAATGTACCATAGTTGTTCAGATTCTGACTGGCAGGGGCATATGTGGGATCCAGTGCCCAGGCGGCACGGAAATGCTTCATTGCGGAACAATGGTCACCGGTATGCTCCAGAACGATGCCCAGCAGGTTGTGGGGTTCCGGGTTGTGAGGATACTCGCCCATTGCTTTGCAGATCATGCTGGTGCACTTTTTATATTCTCCGTTCATCACCAGGGTACGGACTGTGCAGCACAGCTCACGCAGGTCCTGTTCCTGATCCATCATAACAGCTGTATTCATAATACAACCTCCTTTATAAGGAAATCGGCTTCAATCAAGGGCGCGGGTATGGAAATCGGAATTTCGTGAGGATCGGACGGTACACGCGAACCTCGATTTTCTTGTATCACATCGGTGCCTTTGTTGTATCTTTATACTACAGCCTCTTCTGTGAGTGCGGTGTGAGAGAGTCACACCCTATGTTAGAATCCTGTGAGAAAAAACAAACGCCCCGTCTCGGAAGACCGAAACGGGGCGTCTGTGCAGGAGTTATTCATCAACAAGGCGATAACCGACGCCGATCTCTGTCAGGATATAGCGTGGTTTTGCGGGAATGGGCTCGATTTTTCGCCGCAGGCCGGCCATCAGGGCTCTGAGGGCCTGGGTATCCGTGCCGTAGCCGATGCCGTATACCTCTTTGATAATATACTGTGTGGTAAGGACCTTGCCCATATTTTTAAAGAGCAGGGTTAAAAGACTGTATTCCATAGGGGTCACATGGAGAGGGGCATCCTTGAGAAACACCTGCCGCTTGTCAAAATCGATACGCAGGTCTCCCACGGAAAGCATGGGCTGCACCTGATCTTTTCTGGACTTGTACAGATGGCGGATGGACACCCGGATTCTGGCCAGAAGCTCTGTGGCGGAAAAGGGCTTGCACAGATAGTCGTCTGCACCTGCATCCAGGGCGGCGGCCTTCTCCTTATCCTGGTCACGGGCAGATACCACAATGATGGGCAGCTCGGACCATTCTCTTACTTTTGCAATGACCTCCATGCCGTCGAAATCAGGCAGGCCCAGGTCCAGAATCATCACATCGATTTTCTGAGAGACCAGGGTGGACATGGCACCCTGAGCGGTTCCCGTCGTGAAATAGGGGAAGCCCTCCTGCTTCAGAATGTAGGAGATGTAGTTCCGGATCTGTGCATCATCCTCAACCACCAAAATCGTTTCGTTATGCGTTGTCATGTGCATTCACCTCCAAGGGTAATGTAAATGTAAACTTTGCACCGTGTTCTTTTCTGTTTTCGGCAAAAATACATCCGCCGTGTGCCTCCACAATGGATTGACAAATGGAAAGACCCAGGCCAACGCCCCGCTTGGAATCCGGACTTTTGCCCCGTGTGGTATAGAATTTCTGGAAGATATAGGCAAAATCTGCTTCCGGGATGCCCGTTCCGCTGTCCTCCACAATGAAATCCACTTCGTTGTTTCGGCTGTCCTTCCGGACAGAAAGGATGATTTCTCCGTCCTCCGGGGTGTGTTTTACGGCGTTGTCCAAAAGGTTTACAAGGACCTGACTGATGAGCTTTGCATCCATGGGCACCATAATCAGTACATCCGGCATGGAAAGGGTAATTTCCCGCTGGGGAAATCTCTTTTCAATCACCTTGACCGCAACGCCGACCACCTCTTCCACGGCCTCCAGCTCCTTGTACAGAACAAAGCAGCCGTCCTGCAGCTTTGTCAGGTTCAGGATGTTTTCCACCAGGGAGTGGAGCCAGTCGGCATCCTTGTAAATTCCTTCCGCCAGACTATAGCGCAGATCTTCCTTCTGGGTAATTCCCATGAGCATTTCACTGGTTCCCATAATGCCGGACAGGGGGGTCCGCAGATCGTGGGAGATGGCCCGCAGGAGATTTCCCCGGTAGTGTTCCTGCATGGATTCCTCCCGGATTTTGGCCTGAGTCTGGAGGCTTTTAAAACGCTCCATTGCCATGGCGGCGCTTTCGATGATGGAATGGAGCAGCCGTGTATGGGATTCGCTGATCTGCTCAGCATCGGCATTGGGAATCCGCAGAACCGCCAGAATGGCGTCGGTTCCGTAAATGGGGAAGTCGTTGAACTCCTTGCCGATATCATAGGAGGTGTGGAGGCTTTCCATCCGCATTTGCAGCTCTGCCGGATTGTTCAACTCCCGATGAATCATGGAGCCGTTCTTTTTCTGCTGGATGAAATTGGGTTCCGGTACGCCATTTTCATCGAAGCAGATACAGGCCGCACTGGTGGAAAAAATATTGCTGACTGTTTTTACCGTGATTTCTGCAATGGCATGAAAGCTCTCGGCATCGGTCAGATGGTTGGTCATCTGATACAGGGCGTTGCTTTCCGCCTCTTTTTCCTTGGCCTCTTTGGCGGCCTGTTTTACCTTGGTCGTCAGTGCACTGGTGGTGACTGCGGTGATCGACATGATGGTAAAGGTGATAATGTAGGTGGGGTCATTTACCTTTAATGTGTAAAATGGTTCGGTGAAAAACCAGTTGAACATCAGAAGGGACAGCACCGTTGCCGCAATGCCGTAGATATGTCCGTCGGTGAAGCGTGCAATGAGCAGTACAGAAAGAATGTATACCACCACAATATTGGTCTGATGCAAATGCTGGATACCGAACAGAACCCCCAGTATGGTCGCCGTTACCAGCAGCAGTGCCGTGATACCGATATTTTTCAGGATCTTAATGACTTTTTTCCGTTTCATAATAACCTCATAGTTCCAAGTTCTCTCAATCTTCGCAAGTCGATTTCAGCGTTTTTTTGCGATACACCATATATTATAGTATCAGCCCTTCACTTTTTCAACCGGACTTTTTATTTCGGGGAAGGACCTCCGCTGCGGTGCAGCGAATTGTGCAAATCCGCAGTTTTGCAATGGCGCATAAGGCGTTTTATCGGTACAGACAATCAGTTTTGAAAAAGAAGAGGGGCCAAGGGGAATGAAGCGAAAAGAAATAACAGATCAAGCCAATGTTCTTTATAATGTGGATAAATGCCTCTGTATTGAATACAGTCGTGCGTATATTTGGAAAAAATGGTATGAAATTACAAATTGGTACTTGATTTTACAATGAAAATCGTATAAAATAACTATGGTTCAGATGCTTTAGTTAGAAAGTGTAATAGAAACATCGAGCCGATTCAGAGTAAAAAATGGATAATCTGATGCAGTATATATGTGGCCTGGCCACTTATATATGGGAAGTCCCCCAAAAAAGGCAAAAAATTTGATAGGAGAGTTGAGAATGAAAAAGCAATTTGTCACCCAGTTTCTTTCCCTGATGCTGGTGCTTGCCATGGTCGCAGGATTTGCGGTCCCTGTCAATGCATCCGATATCAGCTGGAAGGAAACCGACGTCCAGGTTTCTCTGGATCTGTCTGACAGGGAAGTTCAGCAGATTGAGAAGGAACCCATCCACAATGCGAACGATATGGTTCGTGTATCCATCGTAATGGAAGATAAGCCTACGGTGCAGATGGGCTACCCCGTTGTGGGTATCGCTCAGAATGCTGCTGCCGTGCGTTACAGCGATTCTCTGCTGCGTAACCAGGAAACCATGGCTCAGAAGATTTCCACTCAGGTTCTGGACGGAAAAGAGCTGGACGTGGTCTGGAACATGACTCTGGTGGGCAACATGATTTCCGCCAATGTTCCTTACGGCAAGCTGGATGAGCTGAAGGCCATGGACGGCGTCAAGAGCGTCGTGCTGGAGCAGGTCTACGAGCCCCAGAAGGCTGTTGAGGCACCCGCTCAGCCCAACATGAGCACCTCCGGCAACATGATCGGCAGCGTTCCCGTGTGGGCCCAGGGCTACAGCGGCGCAGGCTCCCGGATTGCCGTCATCGATACCGGTACGGACCTGGATCATCAGTCCTTTGACAACGGCGCTTATCTCTACTCTCTGGAGAAGAACGCCGAGAAGAAGGGCATGACCAAGGAAGCTTACATGGAAAGCCTGAACCTCATGGACGAGGCTGAAATCGCAGCTGTCCTGGACAAGCTGAATGTACATGAGAAGAATCCCTCTGTTACAGCTGCTGATCTGTACATGAACGAGAAGCTGTCCTTCGGCTACAACTACATCGACAACAACCTGTATCTGACCCATGATGAGGACCAGATGAGTGCCCATGGCTCTCACGTTGCCGGTATTTCCACCGGTAACCGTTACATCCCTCAGAATGGTTCCTATGTGGATGCCGCCGAGGCAGTTCACATGGTAGGCGTGGCCCCTGATGCACAGCTCATCACCATGAAGGTCTTCGGCGTGAAGGGCGGCGCATTTGACTCCGACTACATGGCAGCTATCGAGGACTCCATCCTCCTGGGCTGTGACGTTGTGAACCTGTCTCTGGGTTCCAGCTACGCCGGTGCCCCCTACAACGATGCTTATGCCGAGCTGCTGAGCTACCTGGCTCAGACTGATATTGTGGTTTCCATCTCTGCCGGTAACGCCGGTACCTGGGCCAACAATACCACCGGCGGTTACCTGTACAGCGATGATGTGTCTCTGGACACTGCCGGTTCCCCCGGTTCCTACACCAATGCCTTCACCGTTGCCTCTGTGGATAACGCCGGTATTTACGGCTACTTCTTCGAGATCGACGGCATGCAGATTGCTTACGACGAAAGAGAAAATGAGGAGGTCACTTCCTTCCGGGAACTGGACACCAAGCAGTCCGGCACGGAGTATGAGTACGTCTTTATCGAAGGCATCGGTGCTGAAGAAGACTACAAGGACATCAATGTAGACGGAAAGATCGTCTTCTGCTCCCGTGGTACCAGCACCTTTGCAGAGAAGGCCAACACCGCCGTCTCCAAGGGCGCCGCTGCTACCATCATTTACAACAACGTTTCCGGCCCCATCGGCCTGGACCTCACCGGTTACAAGCACACCCAGCCCTGTGTCTCTATCCTCAAGGGCGATGCTGCTGCAATCAAGGAAAAGTCCGCAGCCCAGACCACCCCTGACGGTGTTACCTACTACACCGGCAAGCTGACCGTTACCTCCGGTGAGAGCTCTGTTATGCACCAGGGCCTGTACACCATGAGCGTGTTCTCCTCCTGGGGTGTTCCCGGCGACCTGAGCATGAAGCCCGAGATCACCGCACCTGGCGGCGCCATCTACTCCGTAGAAGGCCAGACCTCCGATACCGACAAGTATATCCATATGTCCGGTACCTCCATGGCTGCTCCCCAGATCTCCGGTATGTCCGCTCTGGCTGCACAGTATTTCCGTGAATCCGGCATTGCCAAGAAGATGGGCATTTCTCCCAGAACTCTGGCACACAGCCTGTTCATGTCCACCGCTGATCCTCTCCGTGAGGATGCTTCCGGCGGCAACTACTACTCCATCCTGAACCAGGGTGCCGGTCTTGCCAAGATCGATGATGTGGTGTCTGCAAAGTCCTACATCATGGTTGACGGCCAGCCCGACGGCAAGGTTAAGGCAGAGCTGGGCGATGATCCTCAGCGCACCGGCGAATACAGCTTCTCCTTCACCATCCACAACATGACAGATGCTGCACAGGACTACGCCCTCAGCGCTGACGTGTTCACACAGGACGTATTCACTGCCGAAAATGGCTATGAATATCTGGACAAGATGACCCGCAACGCTACCTGCGAGACCACCTTCATGGTCAACGGCAAGGAAGCCAACAGCTATGAGCTGGACTTCGACCTGAACGGCGACGGAAAGACCAACGAGCAGGATGCAGATTACCTGCTGGAGTACCTGCTGGGCAACGAGGCCGCTCTGAAGGCCAACGGCGATGTAAACGGTGACGGCAGTGTGGACACCTATGATGCACACTATCTGCTGGCACAGCTGCAGTCCGCAAGATGTGTCAATGTTCCTGCAAACGGTGAGGTTCAGGTGGATGTCACCATGAAGCTCTCCAATGAGACCAAGGCATTCATGGACGAGCACACCCCCAACGGCAGCTATGTGCAGGCATATGTCTATGCAAACGGCATTGCCGATGCAGAGGGCGTGGAAGGCACTCAGCATTCCATCCCTGTTCTGGGCTACTACGGCAGCTGGTCCGAGCCTTCCATGTACGAGAAGGGCTCCTATGCTGAGTACAGCCACGGTATGGAGCAGCCCTCTTACCTGCAGGCCGCTCACGGCAATCAGACCAACTTCCTGACCGTAAGCCGCGACGACGGCAACGAATACTTTGCTGCCGGCAACCCCGTAATTCCCGATGAGGAATATATGGAGTGCCGCAACGCTATGAACAACGCCAAGACCAATGTAATCAAAAATCAGTACTACACCCTGATCCGTGAACCCGGCGATGCAAAGATTGTTGTTACCAACGCCAAGACCGGCGAGGTCTACCTGGAGAATGATCTGGACGACCTTGGCGCAACCTTCTTTTCTGACGCAGCCGGTGCATGGATTGCCCCCGTACAGGTTGCAAAGGTAGACTGGGCCGGCACCGATGCCCAGGGCAATAAGCTGCCTGAGGGCACCACTGTGGAAATTTCCATGATTGCTGCTCTCGATTACTACCGCAACGCAGACAAGACCTACAACTATGACGCACTGGCAGATGGTGCTTACTTCACCACCCAGCTGACCATCGATAACACCGCCCCCAAGGCAACCGATATTGTTATGGATGCAACCAAGCCCAACACCCTGCGTGTTACCGCTAAGGATGACCGCTATGTGGCAGCTGTTGCTGTTATGAACGGTGCCGGCAATGTGACTCTGACTGCCAACAGCGCAAACCAGAAGGAAGCCGGTAAGGAAGTAGATGTTGAGGTCAGCCTCGACGGCCTGAGAGGTCAGAAGTTTGTGGTTGCTGTATATGACTATGCAGCCAACGTCACTGCTTACGAGGTTACCCTGGGCATCCAGGAGCCTGAGCGTCCCTACTTCACCGCAATCGACTACAACAGCACCACCAACCTGGGTGCTACTCCCTATGTGGGCTTCAACAGCGACGGCACTGCCACCTTTGAGCCCTATCCCACAGAGCTGCTGGGCGGCTGCCCCGGTAAGATCAGCCCCAGAGCTGCCGAGTATGTGGACGGCTATGTATTTGAAGTCACTGAGGCCAATGAGCTGTATGTGGCTGACGACGACGATCTGAACTACTTTGAGTACCTCAGCAAGCTGGACCCCGAGAACGAGTGGATGATTAAGAGCTTCAACGATCTGGCTTACAACCCTGTGGACAACACCCTGTATGGACATTTCTTCTCCATGCGGAACCAGATGGAGAGACCTTACCTGTGCACCATTGATATGCACATGGGTACCATGAAGGTTCTGGGCGAAATGCCCGAGAGAAGCCATACCATTGCCATTGACGATAAGGGTACCTTCTACTCCATCGACTCTGATAATGGTATCCTGTACAGCTACACTCTGGATCAGGTGACTGGTTCCGAGCCCACTATGACCAATGTGGGCGACACCGGCATGTACAAGATTTACAACGAGCCCTATGTCAGCAGCCTGGCCTGGGATTCCAACACCGGCAAGCTGTACTGGGCTTACCCCGGCACCCTGCTGGATGTAAATCCTGCTACCGGTGAGTGCACCGTAGTAAACTACTACGAAATCAACCGTATGGCTGGCCTGTACATCCGTCCCACCAGCGGCAACGGCCAGTTCACCCCTGTGGAAGAGGTGGAAAGAGTTACCATCACTCCCGATGAAACCCGCCTGGTGGTTGGCCAGAAGCTGGCTCTGAGAGGTCAGGTATGGCCCTGGAACATCAGCGACAACAGCCTCACCTGGGAGAGCTCCGATGAGACTCTGGCTACCGTTGATGAAAACGGCGTTGTAGAGGCTCTTAAGACAGGTACTGTTACCATTACCGCTACTTCCGTCCTGGACAATACCAAGTCCAGCACTGCAACTCTGACTCTGGAAGAGCTGGATACCAAGCTCAACGGCCTGGTATGGGATGACCAGGGCAACGTGTGGTGGAGCGAGTTCAAGACCAATGAGCTGCCCAACTACACCAAGATCTGCGATACTCCTGCAGAACAGCCTTTGGGCTCTGCAACCGTTCTGCCCGACGGCACCATCTACGCAGGCACCATGAACCCCAACACTCTGGTATCTGACCTGTACAAGGTGAACCCCGATACCTTCGAGGCTACCAAGGTGGGTGGAACCACCCAGTTTGGTTACTTCGATATGACCTACGCTCCCAATATCTACGACGGCTGCCTGGCTGTAACCTATGGTCCTCAGCTGGTCTTCGTGGACGAGACCACCGGTGAGATGCTCAACTTCATCAAGCTGTGGTACTATGACATCGTGGGTGTAAGCTATGCCACTTCCGTTCCTTACAAGGATGAGTCCCAAGGCATTGATACCATGGTTGACTTCTTCGTGATTGTGGACTCCAAGGGCTTCACTTACCTCTTTGGTTTCCTGGTTCTGAATGATGAGGTCTTCTACCTCACCGATGACACCATTGGTGCAGAGCTGGGCAACATGGGCTTTACAACCGATACCTACTACTTCAGCTCCCTGTACTTCGATGGTGAGTACGCCTACTGGGCAGCCTACAACAAGGGCACAGATGATGTGACTCTGAATGCTATGGACGTGTTCAACGGCGGCAGAACCTACAATATGGGTACCTTCGGCGACGGCGTATGGCCCATCGGCGGTCTGATGCAGCTGGACAACACTGCAGCCAACAAGGCACTGACTGAGATTGCAGCAAATGCAACCCTCAAGAAGGCAGAGAAGGCCGAGTTCCAGAAGGTTGAACTGCCTGAGATCTCCACCAAGGGCAGCACCAATGCAGCTGCTGCTGTGCAGCCCGCCAGCGCAGGCAATGTTGCAGACGATCAGATCACTGTCAAGGTAACGGCTCCTGAGGCTGCTACCAATGGCCGTGTGAAGGTTACCTTCAATCCTGCTGAAATGACTCTGGTTGATGTAAAGGGCGGCGCTGAAGCCTTTGCTGAAGCCAAGGCAGAAGGCGTTGTGGAACTGGCTTACGCCACCGCAAAGGCTGTCCCCGCAGATACTGCCGTTGCTGTCCTGACCTTCAAGGCCACTGAGGAAGCCGGCGATGTGGTGAATGTCAATGTGGAGCATATGGAAGTGAACGACGGTGCTTCCGATGTTGAGGAAGTCCTGGAGATCGAAGTGCACCACAACTGCCCCACTGCTCACTTTGTGGATGTGGACCAGAGCAAGTGGTACCACGAGTATGTTGACTATGCATTTGAAGCAGGCTACATGAAGGGCATGGACGATACCCACTTCGCTCCCAATGCCAAGATGACCCGTGCACAGCTGGTCACCATCCTGTACCGCATGGCTGGTTCTCCCGAGGTGGAGCTCAGCGAGCGCTTCACTGACGTAAACAACAACAGATTCTATGCAGAGGCTATTGCCTGGGCAGTAAAGGAAGGCATTGCCCGCGGCATCACTGAGGAGCTCTTCAAGCCCGACAGTGCCGTAACCCGTGAGCAGATGGTTACCTTCTTTGCCCGCTATGCAGAGTACAAGGGCATCAAGGTTACTGCAAAGGGTGACCTGTGCGGCTATGTGGATGGCAAGACTGTGAAGCCTTATGCTGTTGAGGCTATGATCTGGGCTACCGAGTCTGGTCTGATTAACGGCGTAGGCGGCAACACTCTGCGGCCCAAGGGCACTGCTACCCGTGCTCAGGTTGCAAAGGTCATTGCCATGTACGATGAGATTTTCGGCTAAGCGCTGAAATAGATTTCTGATTCCATCGCGGCCCCGCCGGGAAGTATTTCCCGGCGGGGCTTTTTTATAAGGCAGATAAAAAGCCTTAGCATCTACTCATTGAATAAGTAGATGCTAAGGCAATTTACTTTGTAATGTTCTGCTTTAAATAATTTCTTTTCTCTCTTCCCATGCTTTTCTTGCTTCGTTAAGACTCATGGTATTAGCTCCATTTTTATAATCTTTATCCAGAACCTGAGCGACATCGTTTCGCCAACCGCAAACAGGACAAATACAAAAAACGCAACCATCAAGCTTTCCACAAACAGGGTAAGTTCTTTCATCTGGGCTTACCAGCATTTCAACTTCCTGCCTGCGATAGCTCACATTGGAAGTATCCATAAGCAGCGTTTTGAATTCATTCTGCATTGTCCAATATGCATCAAGTTTATACAAATCAGGGGGAGCAAGCTTCTTATCCTCACGGATACAGCACATCCTCGTATTTATTCCTTAAAAGCAAGCGGTGAGACGGAAGAAAATGAATGTTGTGCCGTCTCCGGCTTTCAGGCGGAGGCGCAGGGACTGCCGGTTATTCCAGCAGTCCCTGAATCAATTGCGCTGCCTTTTCTCTGCGGCTGTCATCTTGCAGCCACTCCGTCATCAGGCAGACATTGGGATACTGAAACAGGTCACAGATTCCTTTGTAGCAGGGCATCAGCTGCTTTTCCAATTCATTGAGCGTATAGTTTGCGAGAATGACCTCCAGAACTTCGGCCTGTCTGCGGTCGATGCAGTCCAAAATTTCCGGGACGGACATGGCATCAAACTCCTGCGTGCAGGGAAACCAGTTGGTTTCGTTGACGAACTCGTTGATATTTACATCTGTGCCGGATAGGTTGAAGTCGATCAGCCCTGCAAAGTGGCCGTCCTTGTACAGAAAATTACCGGGGTTCAGGTCTCCCTGATAGACGCACCGGGGAAGATGCCGAAAATCCTTCTGGATTCTTTCCCGCAGCCTGGTATTAAATGCGGTCACATTCTCTGCAAGGTCCCGGAGGCCGACTTTTTTCAGAGCCTCCACCAGGGTATCGGCATTGGTCTGCTTTTCATCTTTGCCATAGGGCATATCCAGGGGAGACAGATCAATCAGGCTCCACATATCGCAGATCTCCGACAGATCCACCCCGGTATATTTGGCGGCAAGAATTCCAAGGTGAGGAAGGAACTCTTTGGGGTCTAACTGCACGGTGTCCTGACAGACAGGGTAGATGGCACATTCCTCCACAAAGCAGGTGTGCATCACGCCGTCCAGCTCATGCCGGCAGGAAAGGGGCCCCTTCAAGGTGGGAATCAGCTTCGGGCAGTAGACACCGATGGAACGATACCGCTCTATGAGTCTGCTGATTTCCTGTAATCGTTCTTCCCAGAGAGAGCGGGGAGAGTGAATCTTCAGTACATAGGCATCGTCCAGAATGTAATTGAGCCGCCGGTCATCTTCCCCGTGGGAAGTATCATAAAATGCGGTGATTCTTTGAAAGGTTAAGCCAAATTGGGATAAAATGTTCTGTAACGCTTCCTGCTCCATTTCCGTTTTCCTCCATATAGGTGTCAAAAATCAAATGCCTGCTCTGCTTTACAGGCACAATGGATAAATTAAGGTCTGTGTTCAGTTTATCACAGAATTGCAGATTTTTCCACAGGCCATGTGTGTTTGTGGCATAAAAAATCCGGCTGAGGTCCATTTCTGGAACGCAGCCGGATTTTTATGGGTTAGGGTCGGTTTCTAGCACAAGACCATGTTCCCCGTCAGCTCGGCTAGAGTGTATTCACTCCAGCTGTAGTTGGTCAGGTAGCTTCCTTTGAACAAATGGGAATAGGTGTCCGGGTCAGAAAGGTAGTCATAGAGATCACAGCGGACCTTGGTGGGAATAATCCTGCGTTTTCCGTCAACACATTCCATAATATCTGCGATGCCGTAGGCTTCCAGTGTGTTTTTTAACCGCAGTGCCACCTTCCGGTATCGGGCCAAAGTGACTGAGTTGACAGATTCATCCTCCCACAGAAATCCGATGGCTTCCTGAGAGGACAAAAATCCACCCTTTCTGTCTGTCAGAAGGGCCAGCAGCTCCTTGGATTTCTGATTGCGGAAGGGAATGGGGTTTTCTCCGATGAAAACATCGAAATAGCCAAAAGTTCGGATGAATACCAGCGGCTTTTCCCGGCAGGAAGCAGGAGCGCTGTGGTACAGCATAATAAAGCGAGTGCCGTCGGGGGTGGGGGTAGAGCAGATGGCACTCATCTGCTTTTGGGTATCGGTCTGCAAATCCAGGTAGGGAAATTCCCCTTTTCCGGTTTCAAGCAGGGCCTGGAAGGCCTGCAAATCCACATCACAGCGGGATACAAACTCCGGAACGGGGGTTTTTTTCTCCATGAGATGCATCCATTCTGCGTTACTGAATCCGAAAAACCGACACACATTGTCGCTGGCATACAGGGGAGTTACAAACCCGTCGGTGATTTCAAATGCGGCGATGCCGTCGGTAAAGCTTCGCAGCAGGTGTTCCATTTTTTCGTGCTTTTCTTTTATGAACACATCGGATTCTGATACATACCGGCAGCAGTACAGATGGATGTTGGCATCCAGCTTCAAAAACAGGCCCCGGTATCTGCAAACCAGTCCGCTGAAGGATTTTGCGGAATAGGTAATGGGAACCGGCGGGTTTTTCTCCTGAAATCGTCCGGCATCGCAGTACTCCCGAAAATAGGCCCGCAGCTTCGGACGGTCCTCCTCCAGCACCGTGTCCGTAATCCATTTTTCGGTTGCGCTGTCCATGGACATGGGGATGTTCTGAAACCACTGAAATCTGGAATTTTCCGTGCAATGGACACAGGTGACTGTATTTTCTGCAAAATTGTACTGAAAAATTTTGTCATACACATCTTTCAGGGTGTTCAGGTATACATCGGACTTTTTCAGATATGCCAGCTCCATCAATACAGAATTTCCGATCAGTGGGCCCCCCGGGAGCTGCTGGGAGGTGATGGTATCGCTGACGGAAATCAGATTGCCGTTTTTCCCAATCAGACGATATTGCAGCGTTTTAGAGCACGGACCTGCCATGACCTGCTGCAAAAACTCCTGATAGGCAGCGCAATCGTCGGGGTGGACATGGGCAATATACAGGTCTGTGTCTGGACTCAGGAGGTCTGATTTCTCCAGACCCAGCAAATTGCAGAGATTCTGACTGACAAAGGTCAGATGGACGAGATCTTGGAAGCAATACTGGTGAAAACCGCAGATACTGGAATCAAGAATCTCCATCGGTTGATTCAGAATAGAATTCATAGGATGCTCCTCAAGCAATGCTTTTACAAATCATTTTGACATCAGCCTATCATATCTCTATCTTCTTGTCAAGATGGCAGCGGCTCCATAAAAGGCACGGCAGTTCCCAAAACGGAACTGCCGTAGCTTATGCGGTGGTTTTTCTCAGGATATTTTTTTGAATCTTACCGCTGATGGTTTTGGGAAATTCCGTTACAAATTCCACCAGACGCACCCATTTATATTCTGCAAGCTTGCTGTTGCAGAAGTTTTTGATTTCCAGTTCCAGTTGGGCGGAAGGGGTATAATCAGGGGAAAGACGGATGACAGCCTTGATGGCCTGTCCCCGGAGGGAATCCGGTACCCCTACCACGCTGCATTCCGCAACGCCCGGATGTTCCAGAATAATATGCTCCACCTCATAGGGGCCGACCCGGTAGCCGCCTGTTTTAATGATGTCATCAAACCGGCCGTGGAACCAGTACCGCCCGGTTTCATCCTGCCAGGCTGCATCGCCGGTGTGGTATACACCGTTCCGCCACACATGTGCATACTGGGCTTCGTTGTCCAGATAGCCACAGAAAATTCCCACCGGGCGTTTGCCTGCTGTGGGGACAACCACAACCTCACCGATTTCTCCGGGGGAGGCAGGGGAGCCGTCCTTTCGGTGCAGCTCGATGTGATACAGAGGGGAGACCGTTCCCATGGAGCTTGCCACAGGGGAATCGCCCTTAAAATTGGCAATGAGCAGCGGAGTTTCGGTCTGACCGTATCCCTCACACAGGGGAATGCCGGTGCGCTCCGTAAAACGCTGAAATACTTCCGGTGCCAGCATTTCCCCGGCAGTGGAGGCGTGGCGCAGGCTGGGCATTTCCGGGATGCCTTTCCGGGCCAGATAGCGGTATACCGTGGGCGGGGCACAGAAGGAGGTGACACCGTACTGATTGATGATATTCACCAGCTGCTTTGGCTCAAAATTATCAAAGTCATAGACCATGACCGCACTTCCCACCAGCCATTGTCCGTACAGCTTGCCCCAGGAGGCTTTGGCCCATCCGGTTTCCGCAACGGTGAAATGGAGTCCGCCGTCCTGTGCCTGCTGCCAGTATTTTGCAGTAATGATATGGGCCAGGGGATAGGCAAAATCGTGAATCACACCCTTGGGGTATCCTGTGGTACCGGATGTAAAATACAGAACCATGGGATCGGCAGCAAGGGTTGGAATCCGGGAGAACCGATCACTTGCCCCCTGGGTCAGACGGGTGAGATTTTCAAAGCCCTCGGCCTCCTGCTGGACACACCACAGCTTCACAGGCCGCTGCACCGTCTGTACGGCGGCACGAACCTTGTCTGTTACCTCGTTCTGGGTGGTGCAGAGGATGGCTTTGATGTCTGCGGCTTCGATGCGGTAGACCAGATCATTGACCGTCAGCATATGGGTGGCGGGAATCATGACAGCGCCCAGCTTGTGCAGGGCAATGGCTGCAAACCAGTATTCATAATGCCGTTTCAGAATCAGCATGACCCGGTCTCCCGGACCGATGCCGGCATCCTTCATAACATTTGCCATTTGATTGCTGTAGGTTCGGACATCGGAAAAGGTGAAGATGTGTTCCTCTCCTTCGGTATTGCACCAGACAATGGCCCGTTTATCCGGGGCTTCTTCGGCCAGTACATCCACCACATCGTAACCAAAATTGAAGGTTTCCGGGTAGGATAAGGAGAATTCCCGGAGTTTTCCCTTCTGGTCCAGAATTTCTGTACAAAATCGCTGATAAATGCTCATGTTATATGATTCTCCCTGATGGTATTGCTTCCGATTGCCCGGAAGCGGTCATACCGCCGACTGACAAAATCAGATTCCCGGCAGATGGCCTGAAGCTCCTTGCTCAGCCGAATCCGCAGCCGTTCATAAAAGGGGGGCTGACCCAAATCTTTTTCTGACAGGATTTCTTCAATGACCCCCAGCTTCTGTGCATCCTGTGCGGTCAGCTTCAGGTTGCTTGCGGCTTCTTCGGCTTTGGCGGCATCCTTCCAGAGGATACTGGCGCATCCTTCCGGAGAAATCACGGAGTAGACCGCATTTTCCAGCATCCAGACCCGGTCGGCCAAAGCCAGAGCCAGGGCACCGCCGCTGCCGCCTTCTCCGATCAGAACAGCAATGACAGGCACGCACAGAGTGGACAGCTCCAGCAGATTTTCTGCTATGGCCTGTCCCTGCCCACGCTCCTCTGCACCGATTCCGCAGTGGGCCCCGGCAGTATCCACAAAACAGATGACAGGCCTTCCGAATTTCTCTGCCTGCTTCATAAGCCGCAGGGCCTTGCGGTAGCCCTCCGGATGAGGAGAACCAAAATTGCGAAAGACCCGCTCTTTCGTGGTATGTCCACGCTCAATAGCAATGACGGTTACGGGGACTCCTTGCAGGAATGCAATGCCGCCTACAATGGCGGGGTCATCCCCATAGCGGCGGTCTCCGTGGAGCTCGGTAAAGGAATCAAAAACCTGGGTGAGATAGTCCAGACCGGTGGGACGGTTCCCACGGGCCAGTTTTACCCGGTCATAGGGTGAGTGTTTCATAATGTACCTCTGGTTCGTGTAGCTTCAGAAGCCCGGCCAACTGTCTGCGCTGCTCCGGACGGGGTACGATCCCATCCAGAAATCCGTGCTTCAGAACAAATTCTGCCCGCTGGAATTCCTTGGGCAGAGCCTTTTTTGTGGTTTGTGCCACAACTCTGGCCCCGGCAAACCCAATGGATGCGCCGGGCTCTGCCAGAATGATGTCTGCCTCCATGGCGAAGCTGGCCGTCACGCCGCCGGTGGTGGGGTCGGTCAGCACCGCAATATACAAAAGACCGGCATCGCTGTGGCGCTTGACTGCGGCACTGGTTTTTGCCATCTGCATCAGTGACAGCAGTCCTTCCTGCATTCTGGCACCGCCGGATACGGTGAAGCCAATGACCGGCAGGTGGTGACAGGTGGCATATTCAAACAGCCGGGTGATTTTTTCTCCTACGGCACTGCCCATGCTGCCCATCATAAAAAAGGAATCCATGACAAACAGACAGCAGGCGTTTCCCTCAATGGCGGCGGTGCCGCAGATGACCGCTTCGGGTTCTCCCGTTGCGATACGGACGGTTTGAATTTTTTCCTGATACCCCATGAAATCCAGAGGATTTCCGCCGGTCAGCTGTGCATCCATCTCCCGGAAGCTGTCCGGGTCGGTCAGCAGGGCAATGCGCTGCCGGGCCTTCATGCGGAAATGATGTCCGCAGGGGCAGACCAGAAGATTGCTCCAGAGTTTGCTTACAGGAATTTCTTTGTGACAGTTGGGACAGGTTTTTTCCGGTTCACCGGGATCCTGCTGCACCGGTGCGGCGCAGCGCCCGCCCTCTTCCAGCTTATTTTTCGGTTTTAAAAAGTTGATGAGTGCCATATTTTTACCCATTTTCCAGTTGTGTCAAATCATAGGTCCCGGCCACAAAGCGGGGATCGTCGATCATGGCGAGCTGCTGCTCGATATTGGTAGCGATGCCCTCTATGACCAGCTCACACAGTGCACCCCGCATTTTTCGCAGGGCTTCCTCTCTGGTCTGTGCATAGACCACCAGCTTTCCCAGAAGAGAATCATAATAGGGAGACACGGTGGTATCTGCCAAAAGGCAGGTGTCAAAGCGGACCGAAGGCCCGCCGGGGACATGGAGCATCCTCACAGTGCCGCAGCTGAGGGCATTGATCCGGCATTCCAGGGCGCATCCCCTGATGGGAACGGATTCCTGGGAGAAATTCAGAGGAATTCCCGCCGCAATTCGGATCTGCCACTTTACAATGTCGATTCCCGTCAGCATTTCCGTGACGGTGTGCTCCACCTGCAGACGCACATTCATCTCCATAAACCAGAAGTTTCCATCCCGGTCCAGGAGAAATTCCAGGGTCCCGGCTCCCACATACCCGATGCTTCGGACGGCATCCACAGCCGCTGCAATGATGGCCTCCCGTTGGGCGGTGGAGACGGAAGGGGAGGGGGTCTCCTCAATCAGCTTCTGATTTCTCCGCTGAATGGAGCAATCCCGGTCCCCCAGGCACACCACATGGCCCTGTTCATCCGCAAGGATTTGCAGCTCAATGTGCCGGGCAGGGTGGATGTATTTTTCCACATAGATACTGCCGTCTCCAAAGCTGCTGACGGCTTCACTGGCTGCCTGCCGGTAGGCTTCTTCCAGCTCGGCAGCGGAGGAAACCAGACGGATACCCCGGCCGCCGCCGCCGGCACAGGCCTTCAGCATCACAGGATATCCAATGGACGCAGCGGCTTTTTTGGCATCCTCAATGGTTCCCACGGCCTTGCTGCCCGGAATGACCTTCAGCCGGGTCTGCCGGATTCGTTCCTTTAACAGGGCCTTGTCCCCCAGCTGCTCCATGGAGTCTGGGGAAGGGCCGATGAATACCAGCCCGTTTTTTCTGCACAGCCGGGCAAAGCCTGCGTTTTCGGATAAAAAACCATAGCCGGGATGAATGGCCTGCGCACCGGTGAGAAGGGCAGCACTGATGATCTGCTGCTCATTCAGGTAGCTGTCAGCGGCCCCCGGCGCACCGATGCAGACGCCTTGATCTGCCAGGGCCACATGGAGGGCATTTTTGTCGGCCTCTGAATAGACGGCGACGCTGGCAACACCCATTTCTTTGCAGGCCCGAATGATGCGGACGGCAATTTCTCCCCGGTTGGCAATGAGAATTTTTGAGAACATGGCTTATCCCTCCGTCAGTGCAAAGGAGAATTCCGCAGAGGCACAGAGTTTCCCGTCTACACATACGGTTCCTTCGGCAAAATAAAAGGGATGCTTTACACGCTTCAGGCTGCATCGGGTTTCAATCCGGTCGCCGGGTCTCACGGGAGAACGAAACTTCACCTGATTCAGGCTGGTATAGACCGGAATGGTTCCGGCTGGGATCTTGTCAGCCAGTAATACACAGGCAGTCTGCGCCAGAATTTCACACAGGATGACACCGGGGACAATGGGATTTCCCGGAAAATGACCCTTCAAAAAGAATTCGTCTCCCCGGACGGTATAGTGGCCCACAGCGTTGCCGTCTATGTTTTCCGCATCCTCCAGAAGGAGCATATTCTCCCTGTGAGGAAGCAAATTCATGAGTTCTGTTTGATTCATGGCATTAACTCCGAATCCGGAACAGCTCCGTACCATATTCCACCATCTGCCCGTTGCTGGCACAGATTTCGGAGATGATACCGTCTGTTTCGGCGGTGATCTCGTTGAACATCTTCATGGCCTCTACAATGCAGAGGGTCTGCCCCTGCGTTACATGGTCTCCTATGGCCACATAGGGACCTGCACTTTCGGTGGGAGATGCATAAAACACGCCCACCAGAGGGGAGCGAACGGTGCACTCGTCGGCGGAAGCAGAGACCGGCTGGGGGGCCTGCACAGGCTGTGCAGCAGGTGCGGAAACGGGAGTCCGTTCCAGGCGCACCACATTGTCCTTCTGGGTGATTTCCAGTCCCGTCAGTCCAAGCTCCTGCATGAGACTTGCATATTTACGGATTTCTGTTTCGTTCATTGTGTCACCCTCCTGAAAGCCAGACAGGCGTTGTGGCCGCCGAATCCCAGAGAATTGGACAGAGCCAGGGTAATGTCTGCGTGAATGGCCTGATTGGGGATGCAATTCAGGTTACAGGCTTCATCCTGCTGCTGCAAATTGATGGTAGGCGGGAGAATCCCTTCCTCCAATGCCAGCAGACAGGCCAAAGCCTCGATGGCACCTGCTGCACCCAGCATATGTCCGGTCATGGATTTGGTGGAGCTGACAAAGGCATTTCGTGCAGCGGCTTCTCCCAGTGCGTTTTGAATGACTTTCGTCTCAATGAGGTCATTCATGTGGGTGCCGGTGCCATGGGCATTGACATATACGGTGTCGGCTTCGGTGAAGCCCGCCTCTGCCATGGCATCCAGCATGGCCTGGGTACCGCCCCGGCCGTCGGGGTGGGGGGCTGTGATATGGTAAGCATCACAGGTGGAGCCGTAACCGCAGATTTCACCGTAAATTCTGGCACCACGGGCCACTGCATGTTCATATTCTTCCAGTACCAGAGAAGCGGCACCTTCTCCCATGACGAATCCGTTTCTGCGCTGGTCAAAGGGCAGAGAAGCGGCATTGGGGTCCTGGGAGGTGGAAAGGGCATGCATATTGGAAAATCCGGCCACAGCGGAAGGGGTAATGGCAGCTTCTGCACCGCCGGTAATGACGGCATCGGCATAGCCGTGGCGGATCAGGCGCATGGCCTCTCCGATGGCATTGGAGCCGGAGGCACAGGCGGTGACGACGGGCATGGCAGAGCCACGGCAATCATGGCGCATGGCAATGAGACCTGCTGCCATGTTGGAAATCATCATGGGGACAAACAGGGCAGATACCCGACGGGGGCCTTTGTTCAGAAGCTTTGTATGTTCTGTCTCAAAGGTACTGATACCGCCGATGCCGGTACCAAACAGGACGGAAAACCGTTCCGGCTTCACCTGTCCTTCAATGCCGCTGTCTGTCACCGCCTGCTGGGCGGCTGCAACGGCAAACTGGGCATAGCGGTCGGTACGAAGAACCTCATTGACCTCCAGATAGTCCTTGGGGTTAAAATTTTTGACTTCGGCTGCCAGCTTTGCCTTGAATTGTTCCGTGTCAAAGAGGGTAATGGGGGCAATGCCGTTTTTACCGGCCTTCAGGTTCTCCCAGGTTTCGGACACCTGATTTCCCAGAGGGGTGACTGCTCCCAATCCCGTAACAACCACTCGTTTTGTGTGATTCATGGTATTCTCCTTACATGGCGAGGCCGCCGTCTACCTGGAGGACTTCGCCGGTCACATAATTTGCTGCTGCAAGATAGGCCGCTGCATCTGCCACATCCTCAGGTCGGCCCATGGCACCCAGAGGAATCATGGAGAGCATGGGGTGCTCTGTTTGCAGCTGGGTCATATCCGTCTGAATGAAGCCGGGGGCAATGGCATTGCAGCGAATGCCCTTAGGTGCCAGTTCCTTTGCAACGGATTTGGTCAGGCCGATGAGTCCGGCCTTGGATGCGGCATAATTGCACTGGCCCACATTGCCCATGAGACCGGAAACAGAGGAAATATTGATGATGCAGCCTTCCCGGTTCCGGATAAAAAGGCCTGCACAATGGCGAATCATATGGAAAGCACCTTTCAGATTGGTGTCCAGAACGGCATCAAAATCCGCTTCCGACATCATGACAGCCAGCCGGTCCCGTGTAATGCCTGCGTTGTTGACCAGAATGTGGACGGTACCAAAATCGGCCTTAATGGCGGCAACCGTTTCTTTTACGGCCTGAAAATCCGATACATCACAGCGATAGGCCTTGGCTGTAACCTGATGGTGCTGACTGCATTCCCGGCAGACGGCCTGAGCGGCTTCGTCATTTCCGGCATAGACAATGGCTACATTGCTCCCCAGAGAGGCGAACTTCCGGGCAATGGCGGCACCGATTCCACGGGAACCTCCGGTAATGACAGCAGTTTTTTGGCTTAACATAGGAATTCCTCCAAATAGTCCGGCGCAGGACAGGCCCTCACGCCGGGGGCGATTTTCCGTATCAGGTTTGTAAGGGTTTTTCCGGGACCGATTTCTATAAAGGTATCGATTCCGGCATCGGTCATATTGTGAATCAGCAATTCCCACTGCACAGGATTGCAAATCTGCTGTGACAGCAGGTGTACGGTGTTACAGTCATAGGGCCGTGCGGTCAGATTGGAATAGAGGGGGATGGAGGGAGCACACAGGCAAGTGCGCTTCAGCTCTTCTTCAAAGCCCGCAGCGGCCTCTGCCATAAAGGGAGAGTGAAAGCCGCCTCTGACCTTCAGGGGAATGGCCCGCCCGCCTGCGGCTTTTACATCTGCGGCAAAGGAGGCCATTTGCTCTGCAAGACCGGATACCGCAATCTGTCCCGGACAGTTGAAATTCACCGGGTAGACCTGGGGATACGGTTCGCAAAGGGACTTCACCTGTTCGGCAGAGAGCTTCACAACGGCAAGCATGGCAGTTTCCTGCTTTTCGGCATCCTGCTGCATCAGCTGTCCCCGCCGACACACCAGGCGAAACCCGGTTTCCAGATCAAAGATTCCTGCCTGTGCGGCTGCCGCAAGCTCCCCCAGAGAAAAGCCTGCCACGGCATGGGGCCGGACGCCCTTAGACAGCAGGGCAGTGGCAAGAGCGGATTCCATGGCAAACAGGCAGGGCTGGGTGTTTGCGGTTTGGGCCAGCTCTTCATCTGTGCCGGTGAAGCACTGGGCAATGGTACCGGGGCGAATCCGCTCGCAGCGCTGGAATACAGAGGCAGCTGCGGGAAAGGTTTCACAGATCTGCTTTCCCATGCCGGGATACTGGTCGCCCTGACCGGAGAAAACAAAGGCTATTTTACCCATTTGGCTGCCCCCAAAAGAATCGGCTCTGCCTGCTCCATCACTTCTCTTACGATGTCAGCAGCGGGCTGTTCTTTTTTGACAAGGGCTGCAATCTGACCGGAGAGAAAACAGCCCCGTTCTTCGTCTCCCTCCTGAACGGCCCGCCGCAGTGCTCCCGTTGCCAGGGCCTCCAGCTGATCGTCAGGCATACCGCCGTATTCTGCCTTGGCATAGTTTCTTGCAAATTGGGTGCGCAGACTCCGCACCGGATGGCCCAGCCGTTTTCCTGTGACCATGGTGCAAAGATCGGTGGCTTTCAGAATCTTTTCCCGATAGACCGGATGAATGGTACATTCTGCGGCGCTTAAAAATCGGGTTCCCATCTGCACGCCCTGGGCCCCCAGCATAAAGGATGCAGCAAGGCCACGGCCATCTGCAATGCCGCCGGCGGCAATGACCGGCAGATTTGTCGCATCGCAGACCTGGGGAACCAGAACCATGGTGGTCAGCTCACCCACATGACCGCCGCTTTCTCCGCCCTCTGCAATCAGGGCATCCGCTCCCAGACGGGTCATCAGCTTAGCCATTGCCACAGAGGCCACCACGGGAATGATCTTGATTCCGGCGGCTTTCCATTCTTTCATATATTTGGAAGGATTGCCTGCACCGGTTGTTACCACGGAGACCTGCTCCTGTGCCACGACCTTTGCCACTTCCTCTGCAAAGGGACTCATCAGCATGATATTGACACCAATGGGCCGGTCGGTGAGGGTCCGTGCAAGCTGGATCTGGGTACGGACATAGTCTGCCGGAGCGTTGCCTGCGGCAATGATTCCCAAACCGCCTCCGTTGGACACGGCGGCAGCCAGTCTGCCGTCCGCAATCCAGGCCATACCGCCCTGGAATACCGGATAGCGAATATGCAGAAGCTTGGTAATTTCAGTCTGAATCATAGCCTAGCTCCGCTTGGACTGGATGAACTGATCCAGATCGTCGATGGTCTCCACCTTCTGATCCAGTTCAATCTCAATGCCCAGATCGTCCTCCAGATTCATGAGCAGCTCCACGGTGTCCAGAGAGTCGATGCCCAGGTCGGTGAACTTGCTTTCGGGCTTGATGGTATTGATATCACAGCCGGTGCGGTCTGCGACGATTTTTGCAATGTTATTAAAGTACATAGGAATTACCTCCAGTTATTTTTAAGCATGGGATTCTGCTTGTGTCGTCTATTTTACATACCCTGCGTTCCACCAGGCAGGTGCTACAGTTCCATTTGCGTTCCTCCGGGCGGGCTTTACAGAAAATCCATGGGACGGCATGTATCAAAAATTCAAAAAAGTATACCAAATCGACAGAAAATGCACCGGGTTCCTTCTGCGGTGTTGATAAATGGAGAGAAATGTAGTACCATGATACTTAGACTGAATACATAAGGAGTGCTTTCTATGAGTGCAATGACCGTGGAACACGCAAATACAACGCTTCAGCTGGATGAGGCGTCCCTGAGATTTACCGTGACGGCCAAGGGCCAGACCTGGCGCTGGGCAGATTCCTACCGCCCCAGACTCGTTACCACCGACGACCGGGAGATTTTCTTCTCTGATGCCGCATCCATTTCCCACTACAGCTGGAATACCGGTGTGGGTCAGGGCATCCGATCTGTCTACAAGGGATTTACCGTGGACGGAACAGAGATTCCCTTCTCTTTTGAAACAATTGTCTGGATTGAGGGCGTCTCCGGAGATGTTTTCTTTGAGTTTGTTCCCGGCAGCGAGGAAGGACTTTCCGTTAAGGCGGTCTATTGGCCCGGCTATATGGAGTTTGAGGAACCCAGCGACAGCTGGTACAGTGTCCTCAATATCCTGCAGGGTCTGCTGCTGCCCAATACCTGGGAAAATGAAGTGAACAAGCTCCATTTTGACGGCCAGATGTGCAGCTGTGCTGCTTATATGCCCTGGTTCGGTCAGGTTCGCCCCGGAGCGGGCTATATTGCCATCTGCCAGCACCCCTGGGATGCAGCCTATCAGGTGGATCACCCCGCCAATGGCCCCTATTCTCATGTATCTGTCCGCTGGCTGCCCAGTCTGGGAAAACTGGACTATCGCCGTGTTATGAAATATTCTTTCCTGGGTCAGTGTGACTACAACGACCTGTGCAAGATTTACCGTGGCTATGTCAAGGAGACCGGCCTGTTTACCTCTCTTGCAGAAAAGGCGGCAAAATCGCCTCTGGTGGATAAGCTCATCGGTTCTGCCATTGTCCACAAGGGAATCAAGACCCATGTGGCCCCTGATTCCTACTTCTACAATGAAAATGAGCCGGAAAAGAACGACTATCTGGTTCCGTTTGCTACCCGTACAGCAGAAATCAAGCACTATAAGGAAAAAGGGGTCAAGAAGCTGTATCTGCATCTGGACGGCTGGGGAGACCCCGGCTATGACAACAAGCACCCGGACTATCTGCCTGCCTGTGAGGCAGCCGGTGGCTGGGAGGGCCTGAAGGAATTGTCCGACACCATTCAGGACTGCGGCTATATGTTCGGCCTCCATGACCAGTACCGGGACTACTATTTTGATGCCCCCACCTTTGACAAAAACTTTGCCTGTCACGCTCCCGACGGCTCCATTTTTGACATGGCCCGGTGGGCAGGCGGCAGACAGACCCTTCTGTGTGCCTCTCAGGCTCCTTACTATGTGAAACGGAATTTTGAAGAGGTTCTGCGCCATGGCATCCACCTGGAGGCCTCCTACCTGGATGTCTTTACCTGCAACGAGGGGGACGAGTGCTGCCACCCCTGGCACAGAATGTCGAGAAAAGAGTGCTTCGAGTATCGAAACGCCTGCTTTGCTTATCTGCTGTCCAAGAACATTCTGCCCAGCTCCGAAGAAGTCACCGACTGGGCTATGAAGAATCTGGTCTTTGCCCACTACGGCCCCTATGACTTTATGCTGCAGGCCCCCGGCACTCCGAGAAAGGGCATCCCCACTCCGCTGTATAATCTGGTCTACCATGACTGCATGATTTTGCCCTGGCTCATGGACCGCATTGAGGGGCAGGAGGACTATATGCTCTATGCCCTCCTGAACGGCGGTGCTGCCTACATGGACAAGGATGGAGCCTATCCCAACTGTGACGGTTCCTTCGACGATGCAGCCGCCGAAACCCACCTGGATGAGGAAATTGCCCGCTATCAGATCGTGGCAAAGCTTCAGGAGCGGATTGCCAAGTGTGAAATGGTGCGCCATGAGTTCCTGGACCACGACTGGATGAAGCAGCGTACCACCTTCAGTGACGGCACCACCGTTACCGTCAACTTCCACGACAACAGCTATCAGATCGATCCGCAGTAACCCAAAGGAACGGATCAGGCTGTCCTGTATACACACAAAGTGCCGAAAGCCCTTGCGTTTCAACGGCTTTCGGCACTTTTTATACCCGCAGGCGCAGAAGGCAGGGCCGACAGATAGAAACAGGGCCTGTGGATATGTGGCTATGGAATAGAGAGGCAGGATCAATCCGACAGAGGAAAGCACCATAAGTCGGGAAACCTTCACCACATTCTGATAGAATAAAGCCAGACAGGAGGGGAACACATGGATTGGATTACAGGAATACAGCGAGCCATTGATTACATCGAAGCGCACATCACCGAAGAATTGGACTATGATGCCATTGCCAGGGAGAGCTTTTCTTCCCGCTTTCACTTTCAGCGGGTGTTCAGCATTCTGTGCGGATATCCTTTGGGCGAATACATCCGCAACAGACGGCTGACTCTGGCCGGTGCGGAGATTGCGACCGGCAAGGAGAAAATCATCGATGTGGCAGCTAAGTATGGGTATGACAGCCCGGACAGCTTCGGAAAAGCATTCCAGAAATTCCATGGAATTACACCGTCGCAGGCACGCAGTGACGGTGCAAATCTCAAATCATTTTCCCGCCTGTCCATTAAAATTTCTCTGGAAGGTGGTAGTATTATGAATTATCGAATCGAAGAAAAACCGGCCATGTTACTGACTGGTTATGGAAAACGCTTTACAGGAAATCCCAATGACAAGGGAGAACAGGATCATGAGTTTGCCTGCAAGAATCGGGTGTATGAGTATATTCTGGAGGGCATGTCACACGAGTATGTAAATAAATTTCAGATATTGAAGGACTTTACTCCGGACGGCTACAACTTCTATTATGCCTATCAGCTTCCCAAGTGGGCATTGGAAGATTTTGATCGGGATTTGGGGGAGATGGCGAAAAACTT
>RCNH01000120.1_pt1 | contig 37557 bp, 30 predicted proteins | sample 2041161 | NCBI WGS metagenome assembly RCNH01 (sample SAMN09708215, study PRJNA481090) | Feces metagenome, whole genome shotgun sequencing project. | biome: feces | host: Leptonychotes weddellii | place: Antarctica: Sion Island | collected 2010-03-01 | reverse complement strand
TGAAACGGGTCAAAGGCGTGCGCCGGGGTGCATTCTGCCCTCTGATTCCCAATAAGGCAGGGGGAAAGACCCTGATTATTGACTGCGGCGCCAATGTGGAATGTACAGCCGAATTTTTGCTTCAGTTTGGAATTATCGGTTCTGTCTATGCCCAGAAGTCCATGGGAGTCTCCAATCCCAGAGTGGGCCTTCTCAATAACGGCACGGAGGATACCAATGCAGAAGGAGGCCTATGGCCTTTTGATGCAGGCAAAGGAAGCCGGAATTGTGAACTTTGTGGGCAATGTGGAGGCAAGAGATGTGCCTCTGGGAGCTGTAGATGTGGTGGTCTGTGATGGCTTCGCTGGAAATGTCCTGCTGAAATCCATCGAAGGAACGGCCCAGTTCCTTGGCTCTGCCATGAAGAAAATGTTTACCAAAAACTGGAAAAGCAAGCTGGGCTATCTTTTGTGTAAGTCCGGCGCCAATGAAATCAAATCCATGATGGACTACCGGGAGGTAGGCGGTACGGAGATTCTGGGCATTCGCAAGCCTGTCATTAAGGCCCATGGTTCCTCTGATGCCCGTGCCTTCCGCAGTGCCATCCGGCAGGCTGAGAATGCAGCCAAATTAAATACTGCACAGGAGCTGGAAACAGCATTGCAGCAAATTTCCAAATTAAAGGAGCAGGTTTCCAATGATTAAAGATTTAGAGCAAGCATTGGGATATCATTTCCACAATATCACCCTGTTGCAGAATGCCCTGACCCATAGCTCTTACGCCAATGAGCGCTGGAGAGACAGTCTGGCCAGCAATGAGCGGCTGGAATTTTTGGGTGACTCCATTCTGGGTATGATTACCGCAGAGCATTTATACCGTACCTTTCCCCAGCGTCCTGAGGGAGAGCTGACCCGAATCCGGGCAGACCTGGTCTGCGAGACCAGTCTGGCCAGAGTGGCCAATCGGCTGGGCCTGGGGGAATATCTCCTGCTGGGACACGGTGAGGACCAGGGAGGCGGAAGAAAGCGCAACAGCATTCTGGCAGATGCAGTGGAGTCTGTTCTGGCCGCTGTCTATCTGGACGGAGGCTTTGCTGCGGCCTCTGATTTGGTACATCGTTTTGTTCTTGCGGACATTCCCACAGAGCAGCCCCGGAATGTGGACTATAAGACCAAGCTTCAGGAGCTGGTTCAGCAGCGGAAGAATCAGGTCATTCACTATGAGCTTACCGCAGAGTCCGGCCCGGACCATGCCAAGGAGTTCTGTGTGGAGGTCTGCCTCAATGGTGAGGTGGTGGGCAACGGCACCGGCAGCAGCAAAAAGCGTGCCGAACAGGATGCAGCCAGAGTGGCCATTGAAAAGCTGTTTCCCAAAGAAGCATAAATAAAGCATAGAGAATATGGAAAGAGCCTGATGCAGAAATGAAACTGCATCAGGCTCTTTTTGCATGGATTATGACTTAATTCTGGGAATGCCAGACCTTTGCGGCGTTTTCCTCGGCAAACTGCCGGCTGTAGAGATCGTGATAGTAGCCACCCTTTTGCAGAAGCTCCAGGTGCTTTCCCTGCTCCACGATCTTGCCGTCCCTGACCACCAGAATCAGGTCTGCCTTTCGGATGGTACTCAGCCGGTGGGCAATGAGGAAGGATGTCCGGTCCTTCAGAAGATGGTCAATGGCAGATTGAATCAGCTGCTCTGTCTGGGTGTCAATGGATGCGGTGGCTTCGTCCAGAACAAAAATCCGGGGGTCTGCCAGCACGGCCCGGGCAAAGGAAATGAGCTGCTTTTCGCCGGTGGAGAGGCGGTCGCCCCCTTCGCCAACATCGCTGTCCCAGCCCTTGTCCAGCTTCTCAATGACCTGGTGGGCAGAAACAGCTCTGGCAGCGGCTTCGATCTCCTCCTGTGTGGCATCCAGACGACCATAACGGATGTTTTCCCGGACGGTGCCGGAGAAGAGGTGGGGATTTTGCAGCACATAGCCGATGTTGGAATGGAGCCAGAGCTGACTGCGCTGCCGATAGTCCTTACCGTCAATGAGAATCTGACCTTCTGTAGGCTCGAAGAAGCGGCAGGCCAGATTTACAAGGGTACTTTTGCCCGCTCCGGTTTCTCCCACAATGGCCACAGTGGTTCCGGCGGGAATGTGAAGAGAGAAATGCTCCAGCACATTTTCCCCTCCGTCGGGATACCGGAAGGTCACATCCCGGAACTCAATTTCGCCCCGGATGGGCTCCCAGTTTTCCTTCCTGGGGTGGAAGGAATCGCCGTATTTCTCAATCACCTCCGGGCTGTCCTGAATCTGAGGCTCCTGGTCCAGAAGTCCGGTGACACGCTCAATGGAGGCCTGCAGGGAGATGAAGTCTGCAATGTTGGCGGCAGTCATCTGAATCGGCTCAAAGATTCCCACGGCGTAGGTGATGAAGGTGGACAGAGTTGCAATTTTGAGCACATGATCGATTACCATATTGCCGCCCCGCAGAAGCACCACAGCCACAGCCACCGTGGAGAAAAACAGCACCAGAGGAATATAGACGGCATTGAGCCGGGCGGCCCGGATGCCGGAATCCTTCATGCTTTTTGTAAGGGTACAGAAGGAATCGGCGTTGCGGTCTTCAATGACCAGGGTTTTGGAGGTCTTGGCACCGGTAATGCCTTCGTTAAAGGAGCCGGTGATTTTGGAATTCAGCTTTCGGATTTTTCGGTTCCAGTGCAGAATCTTGTCCTCAAAGTACCAGGTCAGGACGGCAATGACGGGGATAATGGTGGCAACCACCAGAGCAAGCCGCCAGTTCAGCAGAAACATAGATACAAAGCTTCCACCCACATAGAACAGAGCCCACAGAATATCTGTAAAGTTCCACGCAACCATACTTGCAATCCGTCCGGTGTCGCTCATCACACGGGACAACAAATATCCAACGGGAGTGGTATTGTAGAAGGAGAAGGACAGGGTTTGCAGGTGCCCAAACAGGTCTCTTCGCATATCTTTTCCAAGATTCATCTCAATGTGCATGGAGTTTCGGCTGAAACCGATGACAGACAGAGACTGAATGAGAATGACCAGAATATAGGCAAAGGCGTAGGGAAGAAGTCCGGAGAGGGTGCCGCCCTCAATAAAGTTGTCAATGGCGTACCGCTGGAAAAGAGGCAGTACCACATCGATGGAAGCACAGATGCCGTTCAGAAGCAGCATGGAAATAAAGGTACGCTTGTACCGGGCCAGAAAAGGAAACAGGCGTTTCCAGATTTTAAGCTCGAAGGATTTTTTGTATTCCTGCTCGTCAATCGAGGCCATTATGCCATTCCTCCTTTCGAGATGAGGGTTCTGTCATCACTGCTCATCTGAATATCATAGATTTCTTTGTAGATGCCGGGATGCCGGATCAGCTCTGCGTGGGTGCCGATGGCAGCCACCTTGCCGTGATCCAGAACCAGAATCTGATCTGCCTGCATGAGAGTGGTAATGCGGTGGGAAATCAGAATGGTGGTGGTTTTTCCCAGATTGCTGTGGAGAGCCTGACGGATTTTGGTGTCGGTTTCCGCATCCACGGCAGAGAGGGAATCGTCAAAGATCATAATGGGGGCTTTGCCCATGAGGGTTCGAGCAATGGCGACTCTCTGCTTCTGACCACCGGAGAGTGTCACACCTCGTTCTCCCACAATGGTATCATAGCCCTGAGGGAATTCCTGAATGGCATCGTCCACACAGGCAATGGAGGCGGCTTCCCGGACCTGCTGCAAATCCGCATCAGGCATCATGGCAGAGATGTTTTCCTGAATGGTCTGGGAGAACAGGAAGGGCTCCTGAAGCACCAGACCCATATGCTTGCGAAGATGGCTCCGCTGGAATTGACGAATGTCGGTGCCGCCAATGGTGATGGTTCCCTGATCCGGCTTTAGTTCATAGAGTCGGTCCAGCAGGTGCACCAGCGTGCTCTTGCCGGAGCCGGTACCTCCCAGAATGGCGAAGGTGGAGCCTTCCGGAATGGTGAAGGACACATCCTTCAGTACCGGCTGCTCTTCATAGCCGAAGGTCACATGGTCAAATACAATGTCGCCTGCAACGGGGAAGGGCTTTGCATCCTCCCGGTCGGTTTCTTCCGGCGCATGGAGAATATAGCCCACACGGTCGATGGAGACACCGGCCTTGCTCATCTCCGACAGCACCCGTCCCAGAGAACGGACAGGCCAGGCAAGGGCCTCGTTGTAGGTCACAAAGGCGATAAAGGAGCCAAGGGTCATATTGCCATGTACGGTTTCCGCAACGCCCACCAGAATAATCACCATGATCTGCAAACTGGTGAGCAGAGTGCCGGAGGCCCAGTATACAGACAGAAGCTTACCAAGGCGAATCCAGAGATTGGCGAAATGGTTGTTCTTTTTGGCAAACCGTTCTACCTCGTACTGTTCCCGCCCGAAGGCACGCACTACCCGGACACCGGTCAGATTTTCCTGGGCACAGGTGGTGAGGTCGCCTTCTGCCTCATCTGCCACCTGGAACCGGGAAGAAATCTTTTTATAGAAGATTCCGGAGGACAGACCCACAATGGGGATAAACAGCATGGCCACCAGAGCCAGCTTCACATTCATGGTAAACATGATGGAAAGATACAGAATAATCACAAATACGGTCCGCACCACTTCCACAAGCTGGTTGCAGACAAAGTTTCGGATGACATCCACATCGGAGGTACACCGCTGAATCATGTCGCCGGTGGAATGGGCTGTATGCCAGGCATAGCTCAGATGCTGAATGTGGCGAAACAGGTCGTCACGAATGTGCTTGACAAAGCTCTCAGAACCTTTGGACAAATTGACTCGCTGGCCATAGTTGAACAGGCCACGCAGAAGGGCCAGAGCCAGCACGGCTCCGGCTGCAATCCATAGGGCCTGCCCGGGATGTTCCTGAAGAAATTGTATCGGCAGGATGGATTCCAGCAGCTTGGGAATTGCAGATGCATCGGACTTCAGCACCGTGTCCACAGTGATTCGGATGACCTGGGGGGTCAGGGCATGGAATACCATGGTCAGACAGGCACAGACCAATGCGGCAGCAAAGAACTTCATACATCCTTTTAAGTACCGCAGGATCAGACGGACCTTTTGCTGCCGGGACAGTTTAAATTGGGGTTCCATATGGTTTTTCTCCTCCTTTTTACAGACACAAAAAAAGCACACCTTCCACAGAAGGTGTGCTTAAAAGCCGCTATAAATCCCCAGAAACTCCCTATGGGTTTCTGGTTTGGGCGCACAAAACTTCTGTAGGTTGGATATGGGTCATAGTCAAAGTGTACCAAAACTTCATTTCGTGCGCCTCCTTTCAAGTAAAATGTTACAATGGGAGTATAACAGGATTGCAATGGTTTGTCAAGATAAAATGCCAAAAGGGTTTATATGAAAAAATGGTGTGGTGTTTTAGGCCGGAAGTTGGGAAATTGCTTGCAATCAGCCTGTAAAATTGGTATAATGAACTGATTCTTAAAAATATAGAAATGGCGAGGTTCCACTGTGTATTTAAAATCGCTGGAAATTCAGGGCTTTAAGTCCTTTCCGGATAAGACCACGGTGCAGTTTGGCAGCGACATTACTGCAATCGTCGGCCCTAACGGAAGTGGTAAATCGAATATATCAGACGCAATCCTATGGGTCATGGGCGAACAGAGTACCAAGACCCTGCGTGGCGCCAAAATGGAAGATGTTATTTTCGGCGGTACGGAGAAGCGGGCTCCTGTGGGCTTTGCAGAGGCCACTCTTACCCTGGACAACCGGGACAGGGCCCTCTCTTATGATGCGGATGAGGTCATGGTCACCCGGCGGTACTATCGTTCCGGTGACAGTGAATTCTATATCAACAAGCAATCTGCCAGACTGCGGGATATCCATGAAATGTTCATGGACACCGGTCTGGGCCGGGAAGGATATTCCAATGTGAGCCAGGGCCGTATTGATGAGATCCTGGCGGTGAAGAGTACAGACCGGCGGGAGGTCTTTGAAGAGGCGGCAGGTATTTCCAAATACCGCCACCGCAAGGAGGAGACCGAACGGAAGCTGGCAGGTACACAGGACAATCTCCTGCGAATCGGGGATAAAATTTCCGAGCTGGAAATGCAGGTAGAGCCTCTTCGGATTCAGGCAGAGAAGGCTAAAAAGTATCTGACCTACAAGGGAGAGCTTCGGGGTCTGGAAATTGCCGTGTGGCTGGAAAATCTGGAAAAGATTTCTGCCGCAGCCAAGAAGGCAGAGGAAGACTATGCTTCTTCTTCCTTTGTTCTGGAACAGGAACGAGGAGCCCTGGACAGCCTGTATCAGCAGGTGGAGAAGCTGACCCAGTCCCTCCGGGAAAAGGATGTGCAGCTGGAAGCAGACCGCGCGCTGGCAGGAACGCTGGAGGCGCAGGCCCGACAGGTAGAGGGGCAGATTGCGGTGATTACCGGAAGCATCCGGAACAATGACCAGAATGTGGCCCGCATCCGGGAGGAGCTGGACCAGCAGGAGGGAAGAAGCTCCGGCATTGTGAGCCAGATTGCAGACAGTCAGAGCAGAATGGAGTCCATTGATACCGAACTTGCAGCTGCCAACAAGAAACTTGCACAGGTGCAGGAAAAGGTACAGCTTCTGACCGCCAATGCCGAGGGCATTACCAAACGGCATCTGGAGCTTCGCAGCAGACAGTCCGGCCTTATGGCGGACATTGCAGGCAAGCAGGCAGATGTGGCTGCTTTGGAGGCCTCCTATACCCAGGCCCAGAGCCGAATGGAGGAGGTCAGCGGTGATTTAACCGCAGGAAAAGACCGGTTGACGCAAGCGCAGACCGATCTGGCCGCCTGCACAGCTGCTCTGGAGGATGCCAGGAACCGGGTCCAGACCGCCAATAATACCATCTCCGGCTATGCTGTGCGCCAGGAAGGAAGACTTCGCAGGCGTGACGGACTGGCCCAGGAGCTGCAAAATACCGGCGCACAGCTGGAGGCAGTCAGTGCCAAGGCCAGAGTTTACAAGGCCATGGAGATGGATTTTGAGAATTATAACAAATCCGTTCGTGCCATTATGAATGAGAGCAAGCGGGGAGGCCTGCAGAATATCCATGGGCCGGTGTCCCGCCTCATCCATACGGAGGATGCCTTTACCACCGCAATCGAAATTGCCCTTGGTGCCGCCATGCAGCAGATTGTGGTGGGGAATGAACAGGATGCCAAGGCAGCCATTGGATTTTTGAAACGGACGGGCGGCGGCCGTGCCACATTTTTGCCCCTGTCCACCATCACAGGCAGAAGCTTGCAGGAAAACGGGGTAGAGCAGTGCCGGGGCTTTGTGGGAATTGCCTCCCATCTGGTGCGCTGCGCAGACCCCTACCGTCCCATTCTGGAAAATCTTCTGGGCAGGATCGTCATTGTAGAGGATATGGACTGTGCCATTGCCATGGCCCAGAGATATCGCAGCCGGTTCAAGATCGTCACCTTGGACGGTCAGGTTATGAACCCCGGCGGCTCCATGACCGGCGGCTCGGTTGCTAAGGAGGCAGGTATCCTGTCCAGAGCCAACGAGCTGAAACGACTGGTGGCCCAGGAAAAGTCCCTGAAGGAACGGCAGGAAAAGCTGCGGCAGGATTTGCAGGAGGCCCAGCGGGCACTGGATGAAAGCCAGTTTGAAATTACCGTTGCAAATGAGCAGCTTCGTGCGGCAGAGGATGAAGTCCTGCGGCTGACAGGTGAAGAAAAGCAGCATACCGTTTTACTACAGGCACTGACGGATGCCTCAGACTCTGCCACAAGAGAGGCAGAATCTCTGGAAAGCCGGATTCAGGCCGACAGGAAACGAGCTGCTACCATTCGGGGCCAGCTGGAAACCCTGCGCTATCAGCTGAAGGATACGGAAGATACGCTGGAGTTCTTGAGCAAGGATCAGACCGACACTACCCGGCAGTCTGAGGACCTGATGGCGCAGATCACCGCAAAGAAAACGGACATTGCCGCACTGGAAGCAGAGAAACGGTCTGCCATAGAGAATATTGAGCGGCTGTCCTCTCTGCGGGATGCCATGGAAGGGGACCGCTCTCAAAAGCTGGTGCTTCTGGGCACCTATGAGGAAGATACCAGACACCTGAACGGGGAAATCGAAACCCTCCGGGCGCAGAAAGCGGAAAACGACACAGCCACGGAGAAACACAGCAAAAAGCTGGCTTCTCTTATGGAGAGCCGGGCCAAGCTGGAGGCGGCCAAGACCAAGGCGGAGCGTGAGACCCAGGAGAAGAACAAGAGCCTGATTACCATGGAGCGGGCCTGTGCACTTCTGGAGCAAAAGAAGGTTACTACCGCTCTGGAGGAACGGCAGGTCATCGACCGGCTGTGGGACAACTATGGTTTGACACCCTCCACCGCTGCGCCGGAACGGGCAGAGCTGGAATCCGTGGCGGCCGGAAATCGCCGCATTGCTGAGCTGAAACGAAAAATCGCATCGTTGGGTACTCCCAATTTGGGTGCTATTGAAGAATATGACCGGGTCAATGAACGCTATGCCTATCTGACTTCCCAGCGGGATGATGTGCTGACGGCAAAGCGGGAGCTGGAAACCATCATCCGAAATATTACAGAGGAAATGACCTCGATTTTTGTGACGGAGTTCCAGAAGATCGACCAGTACTTCCAGCAGACCTTTATAGAGATGTTTGGAGGCGGAAAGGGTGCTCTGATTCTGGAGGACCCGGAAAATCCTCTGACCTGCGGCATCGAGATTCGGGTGCAGCCTCCCGGAAAGCAGCTTAAAACCATTACCCTCCTTTCCGGCGGCGAGAAAGCCTTTGTAGCCATTGCTCTGTACTTTGCGATTTTGAAGGTACGCCCCACGCCCTTCTGTATGCTCGATGAGATCGACGCAGCACTGGATGACCGGAATGTGGAGCGATATGCCAAATATTTGCATCATTTGTGTCAGAAAACCCAGTTTATCGTCATTACCCACCGCCGTGGTACCATGGAGATGGCAGATGTGCTCTATGGTGTCACCATGCAGGAGCAGGGTGTGTCCAAGATTCTGCACATGGATCTGAACCAGATGGAACGGGAACTGGGAATTACAGAATAAAGGAGAAAGATGTATGGGTTTTTTCAGTAAGCTGAAGGAAAGCATGAGCCGAGGCCGCAAATCTGAGAAGGAGAAAGACCTTCAGGAAATGCAGCCGGAAAATGAAGAAGTCCAGGAAGAAGCACTGGAAGCAGATGCACCGGAAGAGGTGGCTGCTTGGGAAGCTGAACAGACGGAGAACCTGACAGAAGAATCTGAGCAGGAGGAATCTATTCAGGAGGAATCTATTCAGGAGGAATCTATTCAGGAGGAGCCTGTCCAGGAAGAACCTATTCAGGAGGAATCTGTCCAGGAAGAGCCTGTTCAGGAAGCTCCTGTGGCAGAAGAGGCAGAGGAAACCGTGGAGCAAGAGGCAGAAACGGCAGAAGAGACTGCGGAGGAAAAAGTCGCAGAGGAAGAGACTCCTGAGGAAGTGATTCCCGAAGAGCCTGAGGAAGCCGAAGAGCCTCAGCAGGCAGAGGAGCCTGCTGAAAAGAAGCGTGGCTTCTTCAGCAAGATCAAAGAAGGTCTGACCAAAACCAGAAAGGCCATGGCCAACACCTTGGGCAGTGTTTTCAGCGGTTTTTCCAGCCTGGACGATGATTTTTATGACGAGCTGGAGGAATGCCTGATTCTTGCGGATCTGGGCGTGGAGACTTCCGGCAAGGCAGTAGAGGCCCTTCGCCGCCGTGTGAAGGAAAACCATCTGAAAGAGCCTGAGGAAGCCAAGCAGGCTCTGAAGGAAATTCTGGTGGATATGCTGAATGTGGGTGACACCAAGCTTCGCCTGAATACCAAGCCCTCCGTGGTTCTGGTGATCGGTGTCAATGGCGTTGGTAAAACCACTACCATTGGCAAGCTGGCAAAGCAGATGGTGGATGACGGCAAAAAGGTCCTCATGTGTGCAGGCGACACCTTCCGTGCCGCTGCCGCAGATCAGCTGGAAATCTGGGCCAACCGCACCGGTGCAGACATTGTGCGCCAGGATGAGGGTGCAGACCCTGCCTCCGTGGTGTTCGACGGCATTCAGGCTGCCAAGTCCCGTGGTGCAGATGTGATCCTCTGCGATACCGCCGGACGCCTTCACAATAAGGCCAACCTGATGAACGAGCTGAACAAGATCAGCCGGATCATCAACAGAGAACTGCCGGATGCAGACAAGGAGATTCTGCTGGTGCTGGATGCCACCACCGGACAGAACGGCCTGCTGCAGGCCAAGCAGTTCAAGGAAATTGCAGGCGTGACCGCTATGGCACTGACCAAGCTGGATGGCACTGCAAAGGGCGGCATTGTGGTGGCCGTGGCAGATACTCTGCAAATCCCCGTGAAGTATATCGGTGTGGGTGAGCAGGCCGATGACCTGATGCCCTTTGATGCCACCGATTTTGTCAATGCACTTCTGTGAGGTGAATGGGATGAGACAAGACGGTAGAATGCTGGATCAGCTCCGGAATGTGACCATGGAGCTGGGATTTACGAAATTTGCCGAAGGAAGCTGCCTGATCCGGGCAGGAGATACGGTGGTTCTGTGCAATGCTTCTGTAGAGGAGCGGGTACCGCCCCATGTGACCTCCGGCGGCTGGGTGACTGCGGAGTATTCCATGCTTCCCAGAGCCAACCGGGAGCGGAGCAAGCGGGATGTGTCCAAGCTGAAGCTGGCTCCCCGCAGTGCTGAAATTCAGCGCCTGGTAGGCAGAGCCCTTCGGGCCGCAGTGGATCTGGAAGCCCTGGGCTGCCGCACCATCACCATTGACTGTGATGTGCTCCAGGGAGACGGCGGCACCAGAACCGCCTCCGTCACCGGCGGCTTTGTGGCTCTGGTTCTGGCCTGCCGGAAGCTCAGGGAGCAGGGCCTTCTGGAGAAGCTTCCCATTAAGAACTATGTGGCAGGTGTGTCTGCCGGTATCGTGCAGAATGAGGCCATGCTGGATCTGTGCTATGTGGAGGACAGTAATGCCATGGTGGACCTCAACTGTGTCATGAACGGAAACGGCAATTTCATCGAGGTGCAGGGAACCGGCGAGGGTCGGGCCTTCACCCTGGAAGAGGAACAGAAGCTTTTGATGCTCTGCGCCAAGGGCTGCAAAGAACTGATTGATATGCAAAAAGAAATTTTGGGGGACCTGGTATGAAAGTTGTATTAGCTAGTAAGAATCCCCATAAGCTGGTGGAAATCGATGCCATTTTGAAAAAGCTGGACATCGAGCTGGTGCTCCAGTCCGAGCTGGGAATCGATCTGGATGTGGAAGAAACCGGTACCACCTTTGAGGAAAATTCTCTGCTCAAGGCAGAGGCTGTGATGAAGGCCACCGGCCTTCCGGCTCTGGCAGACGATTCCGGCATCTGTGTGGATGCACTGGGGGGCGCCCCCGGTGTTTACTCTGCCCGGTATGGCGGAGACCCCAGCCTGGACGACTGGGGCCGGCTGCTGCTGCTCCTGAAAAATATGGAGAATGTGCCGGATGGGTGCAGACAGGCCAAATATGTGGCAGTGATTACCCTGATTTATCCGGATGGTCACATTGTACGGGCCAGAGGCGAGGTTCATGGAGAACTGCTGCGGGAGGCCCACGGTACAGGCGGATTTGGATATGATCCCATTTTCTACTATCCCCCTGCCGGAAAAACCTTCGCAGAGATAACGGCTGAGGAAAAGAATCAGGTTTCCCACCGTGCCAATGCGCTGAAACTGTTATATGAGAAATTGAGTGAGGAGAAAAAGAATGCTGACAAGTAAGGAACGGGCAGAGCTCCGTGCCAAATCAAATGCCCTGGATACCACCCTCATGGTGGGCAAGGGCGGCGTTACCGAGCAGGTAATGCTGGAAGCCGTAACCCAGCTGGAGTCCCGGGAGCTGGTAAAGGGAAAAGTATTGGAGACCGCTCTGATGAGCCCCCAGGAGGTTTTACAGGAGCTGTGCAGCATGACCGGTGCAGAGCCGATCTGTACCGTCGGCTCTAAGTTTGTGCTGTTTAAGGTGTCCGAGAAGCTCCGCCGGGAGAGAAACCAGGTGGGCCGTGCAAAGATTACCCCTGTTTCTGTGGCCAAGTCCAACCCTGTCCGTAAGGGTGCCAAGGCCAGAAGAAATGCAGCCCGTGCCGAACGGGAGCGCCGCAATGAATATTTCCGCCAGAACGCCATTGAAAAGGCCATTGAGCGGGAAAAGGAAAAGGCACTGCGTAAGCGGGAAAAATCCGAGCGGTAAGAAAAGAAATGAGGTAATGTCATGGGCAGAATCGGAATTTACGGCGGGACCTTTAATCCCCCTCATGCCGGTCATGTGGAAGCGGCCCGGCAGGCGATTGCACGGCTGCAGCTGGACAAGCTTCTGCTGATTCCGGCCGGGCATCCGCCCCACAAGGAACTGCCGGACTATGCACCCACCGCCCGGGAGCGGCTGGAGCTGACAGAGCTGGCAATCCGGGACATTCCGAAGGCAGAAGTGGTGGACCTGGAGGTAAACCGGGAAGGTAAGAGCTACACTGCGGATACCATGCAGACACTGCGCAGGCAGTATCCGGAGGATCAGCTGTTTTTACTGATGGGAACCGATATGTTTTTGTCCTTTGCTCACTGGTATCAGCCTGATAAAATCTGCCGGTGTGCCACGCTTGTGGTAATGCTCCGGGAGAAAGAAGACCTCAGGATTCGCAGCCTCATGGAGGAGAAGGCCCGGGAAATCCGGGAAACCCTGTCCGGTGAGGTGCTGTTTCTGGAAAATGACATTCTGCCCATGTCCTCGACGGATGTCCGGCGGATGCTGACATTCCATGCCCAGAAGGATATGCTCCCGGAGGCTGTGATGGAACGGATTCGGCAGCGGGGCTACTATGGTGTCAACCGGAGCCTCAAGGGTCTTTCTATGGAACAGCTGGAGCAGGTGGTGGTGGCACTGCTGAATCCCAAGCGGGTGGCCCATGTGCTGGGGTGCCGGGATACGGCGGTAAAGCTGGCGGAAAAGCACGGCGAAAATGTGACCGATGCAGCCAGAGCCGCTCTGCTTCACGATATTACAAAGGCCCTGTCCTATCCGTTGCAGCTTCAGGTCTGTGAGGTGTACCGAATTCCTTCTGAGGAATTGGATCTTCAGTCCCCCAAAACCCTCCATGCCGCAACGGGAGCCTGGGTGGCCCGGGAGATTTTCGGAGAAAATGAGGCAGTTGTGGAGGCTATTGCCAGCCATACCAGCGGCAAAGCCAATATGAACCTGCTGCAAAAAATTATTTATATTGCCGATTATATGGAGCCCAGCCGGAATTTCCCGGGGGTGGAAAAGCTCCGTGAAACGGTGGATGCCAGCCTGGATGCCGGAGTGCTGATGGGCCTGGAAATGACCGTGGAGCTGCTCCGCCAGCAGGGAAAAGCGGTGTCCCGGAATTCCCTGGACGCCATTGACTGGCTCAAAGAGAATCAATGACTGCTCCGGCCTGTGCCGGGAGATAAGAAAGGAACCTGTTATGTATACATCTAAGGAATTGGCCCTGGCTGCCGCAAAGGCTCTGGACAGCAAAAAGGGCGTAGGCATTAAGCTGATCCGTGTGGGAGATGTTACCAGTCTGGCAGATTATTTCCTGATCTGCACCGGTACCTCCAACACGCATGTAAAGACTCTGTGTGACTTCGCTGAGGTGACCCTGTCCGAAATGGGCGAGCAGATGCTGGGCCGGGAAGGCCACCGGAGCAATACCTGGGAGCTTCTGGACTATGGCTGCCTGGTGATCCATGTGTTTACCAATGATGCCCGTGAGTTCTATGACCTGGAGCGTCTGTGGAGTGACGGCGAGGTTGTGGATCTGAAAGAGATTCTCGTGGACTAATCGGATATTTAGAGAGGTGTATTGCTATGTATTATGATTTTACCGCCATTGAGGAAAAATGGCAGAAAATCTGGGAGGAAAAGAAGCTCTATGCAGCGGAAAACGGCAGCGACAAGGAGAAATTCTTTGGCCTGGTAGAGTTCCCTTATCCTTCCGCCGCAGGTCTGCATGTAGGCCATCCCCGTCCCTACACTGCCATGGATATTATTGCCCGGAAAAAGAGAATGTCCGGCATGAATGTGCTGTTCCCCATGGGCTATGACGCCTTCGGCCTGCCCACGGAGAATTATGCCATCAAGAACCATATTCATCCCCGTATCGTTACGGAAAACAATATTAAGAACTTCCGCCGTCAGCTGAAGGCTCTGGGCTACAGCTTTGACTGGGACAGAGAAATCAATACCACCGACCCCAAGTACTTCAAGTGGACCCAGTGGATTTTCCTGCAGATGTACAAGAAGGGCCTGGCCTACAAGGCAAAGATGCCCGTCAACTGGTGCACCAGCTGTAAGTGCGTCCTGGCCAATGAGGAAGTGGTGGAAGGTGTCTGCGAGCGCTGCGGTGCCCCTGTCATCCGTAAGGAGAAGAGCCAGTGGATGCTCCGCATCACCAAGTATGCAGACCGCCTCATTGACGATCTGGACGGCGTTGATTTTATCGACAGAGTCAAGGCCCAGCAGATCAACTGGATCGGCCGGAGCTATGGCGCAGAGGTGACCTTCCGTTCCACTCTGGGCGATGACATCCTGATTTTCACCACCCGTCCCGACACCCTCTTCGGTGCCACTTACATGGTGCTGTCTCCTGAGCATGCTCTGGTAGAAAAGTGGATGGACAAGCTGGGCAATGCAGAGGAAGTAAAGGCCTATCAGGCTGCCGCTGCTGCCAAGTCCGATCTGGAGCGTACCGAGCTGAACAAGGAAAAGACCGGTGTGAAGCTGCAGGGCGTTATGGGTGTGAATCCCGTGAACGGCAAGGAAATTCCCATTTTCATTTCTGACTATGTGCTGTCCACCTATGGCACAGGTGCCATTATGGCAGTTCCTGCCCATGATGAGCGTGACTGGGCCTTTGCAAAGGCATTCGGCTGCGAAATCGTGGAAGTGGTAAAGGGCGGCAATGTGGAAGAGGCTGCCTTCACCCTGAAGGATGACACCGGCATTATGGTGAATTCCGGATTCCTGGACGGCCTCACCGTAAAGGAGGCCATTCCTGTCATTACCAAGTGGCTGGAAGAGAAGGGAATCGGCAGAGCCAAGGTGAACTATAAGCTCCGTGACTGGGTCTTCTCCCGTCAGCGTTACTGGGGCGAGCCCATTCCCATTGTCCACTGCGAAAAGTGCGGTACCGTTCCTCTGCCTGAAAGCGAGCTGCCTCTGCTGCTGCCCGATGTGGAGAGCTATGAGCCTACCGACGACGGCGAAAGCCCCCTGTCTGCCATCCATGACTGGGTAAATACCACCTGCCCCTGCTGCGGCGGCCCTGCCAAGCGGGAGACCGATACCATGCCCCAGTGGGCCGGTTCTTCCTGGTACTACCTGCGGTATATGGACCCCCACAACGACGAGGCTCTGGCTTCCAGGGAGGCTCTGGAATACTGGAGCCCTGTAGACTGGTACAACGGCGGCATGGAGCACACCACCTTGCACCTGCTGTACTCCCGGTTCTGGCATAAGTTCCTGTATGATATCGGCGTGGTACCCACCAATGAGCCCTATGCCAAGCGTACCAGCCACGGCATGATCCTGGGCGAAAATCCCCACTATGTAGAGAACTTCAAGACCCAGGAGGAGAAGGACGAAATGCTGCGTAAGTATGGCAGCGAAGCCCTCCGTCCCGCAGTCAAGATGTCCAAGAGCCTGGGCAATGTGGTCAACCCCGACGATGTCATTAAGACCTACGGCGCCGACACCATGCGTCTGTATGTCATGTTTATCGGTGACTTTGAGAAGGCTGCCACCTGGTCTCCCAATGCGGTGAAGGGCTGCAAGCGGTTCCTGGACCGTGTATGGAACATGGCAGAGTCCGTCAAGGACCATGAGACAGAGTATTCTGCCGCCAATATGTCCGCCATGCACAAGACCATTAAGAAGGTCTCTTCCGATATTGATAATCTGAAGCCCAACACTGCCATTGCAGCTCTGATGAGCCTGATGAACACCATCGACAAGACCTGCAACCTGGCAGAGCTCAAGACCTTCCTGAGCCTGCTCAGTCCCTTTGCTCCCCACATCTGTGACGAAATCTGGGAGATGAAGGGCTTTGAGGGAATCTGCTCTGTGTCTGCATGGCCCACCTATTCTGAAGACAAGTGTAAGGATGCCCAGATCACCATGGCAGTTCAGGTCAACGGCAAGCTCCGTGGCACCGTTCTTGTGGATGCAGATGCTGCCGATGAGGTTGTGATCGAAGCTGCAAAGGCCGACGAAAAGGTAGCCCGGTTCCTGGAGAAGCAGGGCGGCAATATCGTGAAAACCATTGTGGTGAAAAATAAACTGGTCAATCTGATTGTAAAATGATGATTCGTCAAAAGCAATAAATAACTGTACAGATTATTGTATAGTAATTTGATTATCATTCGTTGTAGCAGATTACCCTTCGTGGTATAATTGGACAGGTAAGACGTTTGTCTTACCTGTCCATTTTTTGAAATGAAGGGAGAAATGAAAAATGTTAAAACGAACGATGCTGGTTTTGCTGGCGCTGGTCATGGTTGCTGCCTGTGTACCCGGTGTACAGGCGCAGGGAATGCCTGAGATTTCCATGGCAATGGCCGAACAGGTGGAAGGCATGGCACTGCCCGGCCGCCATGAGGTTATGTCACAGCAGATGGGCGAAACTGCCTGGGTTTTGCCGGAGCAGAGCGTGTATGGCAGAGCTGTTGTGGTCGGTGACGTAATGAGACTGCCGGTACAGGTCAGTACAAAGGGCATAACTGCAAAGTGCGAGTTGGTTTTTCTGATCTATCCGGGAACCTATGAATCCGGCGCACTTCAAAGAAAGCCTGTCTATGGAGACCGTATGGATATCGCCAGCGATGCAGGCAATATCCAGGAGACAATGTATTGGAATACAAATGGCTTTGAGGCTGGAGATTATACTGTAGTGTTCGGCATTATGGGTTCAAACGGAAAAGTACAGCACGCAATTCGGGCAGATCTCTACCTGAGTGATGTGGAAATTCCTCTGAACAGCATTGATATGTATATCGTGGAACTGGACAGCACACCCGATGCGGTCACTGTGGCAAGAGATGCTACATTCAGTGTGGTTCCGTTCTATGAGCCCTACCACACAACCTCTAACCGTGACTATATACTTACGGGTGACGGGCTGACCATGGTTCCCTGCTACATCCCGGGTATTACAGAGCGGTACAGCGTGGAAAACCTGAGGAGCGATGCTGTAACCATGTACTGCAGTGGCTGCACCGACACGGTGCAGTTCGAGATTGTGGATCAGAGCCAGCTGGCTCACTTTGAGAAGAGCAGTGCCCACATCTGCAAGAACCATGTTGTTCCGGTGCATGTGGTGGTTCCCGATACAGTGAGCAAAGACGAAAAGATTATGGTATCTAATATGAATACCATTGCAGCGGAATTGAAGAGCATTGAGAATCAAACCTTAAACATTTATGGCCTGGAGTATGGCGGCGGTCTGCTGACACTGTGCTATGGCAACTCCTGGGACTCCATTGATCTGGAGGTGGGAGACCATGTAAACAAGGAGGAGGTGCAGAAGCCTACCTGCACAGACCGGGGATATGTACGCAATACCTGCGTCCACTGCGGTTATTATACAGAAACCATCCTGGACCCTCTGGGACATGCCCTGGACAAGGAAACCGAAGTCGTTCTGACTGCTCCTACCGCCACAAGAGACGGTGAAAGCCAGGGCTTCTGCACTCGCTGCAACAAGGAGGCCCGGCAGACTGTTTCCCGTATCTTTACCGATACAAGAGGAGATCGGTTCTATTCTGATGCCGTGGACTATTGCTATGCCAATAAGATCATCAACGGTGTGACGGACCATCTGTTTAAGCCCGCTTCTGAGCTGAACAGAGCCATGCTGGTGACAATGCTCTATCGTTACGCCGGCAAGCCTGAGGTAACAGCAGAGAATGCATACACAGATGTTCCCGCAGGTAAGTATTACACAGATGCTGTGGCATGGGCCACAGAAGCAAAGATTGTAAAGGGCTTCCCCGACGGCACCTTTAAGCCTATGAAGCCCATTACCAGAGAGCAGTTTGTGACAATGATTTTCCGCTTTGTTGAGACCCAGAACAAGGACAATGGACAGCGTAATGATCTGGCTGGCTTTGAGGACCGGGGCACAGTTTCCAAGTTTGCAGCAGAGGCAATGCAGTGGGCTGTGGCCAACAAGGTGATGAACGGCGTGACCAAGACTGAGATCAGGCCCAAGAACAGCGCAACCAGAGCACAGACTGCCACAATGCTGTACCGGGTGATTGTCAATATCCTGACAGAAAATTCTTAATTCGTAAAAAATCGCAAATAGCTATTGACATTTGGCGGGAATTCTATTATAATTCTATAAGCCATGGATGTGGCCCTGAAAGCATCCTGGATTAAGCCGGATGCGCCGGAGGGAGGGAAACCAATGTCTGAAATTCGCGTAAAAGAGAATGAATCTCTGGAGAGCGCTCTGAGAAGATTTAAGCGGAGCTGCGCCAAGGAAGGCGTCATCGCTGAAGTCAAGAAGAGAGAGCATTACGTGAGCCCCAGCCTGAAGCGGAAGCAGAAGTCTGAGGCAGCCCGGAAGAACAAGAGAAAGTTCTATTGATCCCCTGCCTCTTTCCTCTGTAATAAACACCCTCTGTCCTTTGGACGGAGGGTGTTTTGCTGTTTATCGCCAAAGTCCATAAAGCCCGATCAGCCGTGTGACACCCAGCTGCTCCCAGATTGCGGCCTTGGCCTCCATGGTCCTTTTGGTGTCGAAGAGACGCACCCGAATCCCCTGAGAGGTGGGGACGGAGGTATAGCAGCAGTGCAGAGCCGGATTCATAAAAACCGGTACGCCGGACAGAGGCAGGGGAGGCCCTTCCTCCAGAAGAACCCGGTCCGGCAGAATGTCGGCGGTCAGTCCTCCGGGAGCCGCCTCCAGCCACACTTCCGCCCCCTCTGCCGGCAGCTTGTCCGGTGAAAGGTGACAGGGATGGGGAGGCAAAAACAAGGCCCCTTCTCCGGTGGTCCGGTAGGCTTTCGGCAGGCCAATGCTGCACCCGATTTCTTTGCAGAGGGAAAGAATCATCTGAGAAAGTGCCAGGGTTTCCGGCTTGGGAGGCCGTTCAAAATCCAGCAGCAGGGAATTGAGCTTCCGGGTTTGCAGAAGACCACGCAGTTCCTTGCAGACTTGCTGATGGCTGTGACCGTTCCATGGAATCTGATCGTCCAGAATGACCATGCTGCCCTGGGGCAGGACACCGGGCAGATTGCTCAGCCCCGGACCGGATGGGGAGAAATGGAGTGACATCCAGGCAATATGGGGCGGAATTTCGGCACAGCGAAAAAAATCTGCTGCCGTCATGGCAAGATAAAGCGGAATCGACATGGACAAGGCCTCCCAACTGTGTTATAATAATCCTGTATCAATACTGTATGTATATAAGGAGTGACTTATGAGTTTTTCACTGCTGCCGCGTGTTATTCTACCCGCCCTCACAGATGTGGATTTGCAGGCTCTTCAAAACAGGGGAATCCGGCTACTTATGCTGGACTTCGATAATACCATTGTCCCCTATACCACCAATGTGCCTACAGAAAAAATGAGAAAATGGCTGGATGCGGCCAAAAACTCTGAAATTCAGATCTGTGTGGTGTCGAACAGCAAGCGCAGCCGTGTGGTGGATTTTTGCAAGGCGCAGAATATTCCCTGTATCACCCATGCCAAAAAGCCTACAGCCAAAGGCATTCGCCGGTGCATGGACAGATTCGGACTGAAGCCTGAGGCCTGCGCCCTGGCAGGGGATCAGATCTATACAGACGTGCTGGGGGCAAACTGCGCCGGTGTCCGCTCTATATTGGTGAAATCCATTGATAATCATAATATTTGGCTGAAGATGCGTCATGTTTTGGAAGTGCCCTTTATATTCTGTGCGAAAGGAAGAAATGCGCAATGAAAAATATGGACAAGTACAAATCCCTGCTGAAAGACGGCGTGGACGGACTCCTTCTTACCAGCCGCTACAGCCGCCACTATGCCGCAGAGTTTGACATTGCAGAAGGTGTGGCGGTGGTGTCTGCAAAGGGCTGCCGCTACTTTACCGACAGCCGCTACATTGAGTCTGCCCAGGCAAATCTCAAGGGCTTTGAGGTCATCATGGTGAGCCAGGAGCGGAACTATTTTTCCTGCATCAACAGTGCCTGTGCCGATTTCGGAATCCGGAACCTGGGCTTTGAGGAAAAGTACCTCACGGTTGCAGAGTTCCGGGCCTATGAAGAAAAGCTGGATGCGGCTTTGATTCCCTGCCAGAAGGCCATTAACGCCTTTCGTGCCGTCAAGGAGGACTGGGAGCTGGCCCTCATGGAAAAGGCACAGGAGATTACGGACCGGGCATTCAGTGAGGTGCAGACCAGAATTCGTGTGGGTATGACCGAAAAGGAGCTGTGTGCAGAGCTGATCTATTGCCTGTACAAGAACGGCGGTGAGGGCCTGTCCTTTGACCCCATTGTGGTCTCCGGCCCCAATACCAGTATGCCCCACGGTGTTCCCGGTGACAGAGTGCTCCGGGAGGGCGACTTTATTACCATGGACTTCGGCGTTCTGTATGGGGGCTACTGCTCCGATATGACCCGTACCGTGGCCCTGGGCTATGCCACAGAGGAAATGGAACAGGTCTACAATACCGTACTGGCTGCCCAGCTGGCGGGAATCGCCGCTTCCAAGGCGGGTGTCACCGGTCATGAGGTGGACGGTGCGGCCAGAAAGGTCATCGAAGAGGCCGGATACGGGGAGTATTTCACCCACAGCTACGGCCACAGCCTGGGCCTGGAGATCCATGAGGACCCCGGTTGCTGCCCCGGTATCCAGGTGCCCATGCCCGCCGGTGCGGTGTGCTCCGCAGAGCCGGGCATCTATATTCCCGGTAAGTTTGGCGTCAGAATTGAGGATTGTGTGGTCTTTGAAGAGAATTCTCGACGGGTTCTTACCAGGAGCCCCAAGAATCTAATTGTAATTCCTGCTAAAAATGCGTAATTAGTCTTGCAATTTCAGCGTTTATCAGTTAAAATGGAACAGGTATTTTTTACGCCGGCATAGCCCGTATGGCGGTATCACACTAGGAGGACAAAAATATGATTTCTGTCAGTGATTTTAGAAATGGCGTTACCTTCGATATGGACGGCAAGGTAATGCAGATTGTGGAGTTCCAGCACGTTAAGCCCGGTAAGGGTGCAGCTTTCGTCCGTGTAAAGATGAGAAATGTCATCACCGGCGGCGTGACTGAAACTACTTTCAACCCCAACGACAAGTATCCCACCGCTTACATTGAGCGCAAGAAGATGGAGTATTCCTACGCCGATGGCGACCTGTACTACTTTATGGATATGGAGACCTACGAGATGACTCCCATCGACAAGGACACCCTGGACGACAGCTTCAAGTTCGTCAAGGAGAATGACACCTGCACCATCATGTCCTACAAGGGCAAGGTTTTCGGCGTCGAGGCTCCCAGCTTTGTTGACCTGGAGGTCACCAAGACCGATCCCGGCTTTGCCGGTAACACCGCTACCAACACCCTGAAGCCCGCTACCCTGGAGACCGGCGCTGAGGTGAAGGTGCCCCTGTTCATCAACGAGGGTGACAAGATCACCATCGACACCCGTACCGGCGAGTACCTGAGCCGCGCTAAGGGCTAAGGAACATTTTTTAAAGGAGAATCGCTATGACACTTTCTGAAAAGTCCGCATACCTGAAGGGCCTGATGGAGGGCATGAAGCTGGATACCGAGAACAACGAAGGTAAGCTGCTGTCCCACATCATTGAGCTGTTGGGCGACGTAACCAAGACTCTCTCCGATGTGGAGGAGACTACCCTGGCCATCTCTGACGAACTGGACGACATCGAAGAAGATCTGGACGAAGTCTATGATTTCCTGTCCGATGAGGATGAGGACGAAGACGAGTTCGAGGACTACGACGAGGACGAGCTGGACGAAGAGGATGACCTGGAGGACGAGGACTACGACTTTGACGACACCACTGTGTATGAGGTGGAGTGCAAGTGCGGAGAGGTCATCAACTTTGGTGAAGATGTCCTGGAGAAGGGCAGCATGGTTTGCCCCAACTGCGGCGAAGTCCTGGAGTTTGTTGTCGAGGACGAAGACGACGCAGACGAGGAGTAATTCTGATACTGTTTCCGGTGCAGTTTATGCTGCACCGGAAATTCTCCGAAAAAGAGGCTTGACAAACACCGGGACCTGTGTTAATATAAGCGAGGTCTCTGATATGGAGAGATGTCCGAGCGGTTTAAGGAGCTGGTCTTGAAAACCAGTGACTCAGCAATGAGCCGTGGGTTCGAATCCCACTCTCTCCGCCACATTTTTTCCAATTTCATATCGTAACTTTTATTCGGAGTGATACCCAAGAGGCCGAAGGGGCTCCCCTGCTAAGGGAGTAGGCGTTCAAAAGGCGCGCGAGGGTTCAAATCCCTCTCACTCCGCCAGACAAGGCATCCAACAGGATGCCTTGTTTTTTTATAATCGCCACAGGTAATTGGAGAATCAGAACATGATGATGCAATATTCAAAGGAAGAAAGCAGGGAAATCTGGGAAGAGAATGCGAAGTTTTGGGACGATTACATGGGAGACGAATCCAATTCTTTTCATCGTCAGGTCGTTCGCCCCGGTGTGGATGCGCTGATGCAGGTCCAGCCTGAGGACTTTGTGCTGGATATTGCCTGCGGCAATGGGAATTATTCTGCGTATCTGGCGGTACAGGGGGCCAGAGTGGTGGCCTTTGATTACAGCGAAAAGATGATTGCGCTGGCCCGGAAGAGACGAAAGGACTTTTTGGATCGAATCGAATTCTGTGTAGCCGATGCCACAGATCGGGACAGTCTGATGGCTCTGAGAAAAAACCGCCCATTTACAAAGGCGGTCTCCAATATGGCGGTTATGGACATTGCAGATGTCAGACCCTTGTTTCAGTGCGTCAGGGACCTTCTGGAAGAGGGCGGCGTGTTCGTGTTTGCAACACAGCATCCCTGCTTTGTGACCCTTACAGAACGGTATAAGACCTCTCACAGCTATTATGGAGAAGCAATTCCCGGCCAGCCCAAAAAGCAGTGCTATTACCACCGCTCTATGCAGGAGATTTTTAATCTGTGCTTTCAGGCCGGTTTTGTAATCGATGGCTTTTACGAAGAAAGCTATGGAGAGAAGGAAACGCCGGATGTTATGATTGTAAGAGCACGGAAGGCTGCAAGGGGAACTGTATAACCTGTCGGTGCAGCCGATCAATGGAATAGATAGAGAGAAAAGACAGCAGAAAAAACTGCTGTCTTTTTTATCATTCTTTTTTGAGGAAGGGAAATAATTTTTTTGCAGACAAAGGCAACCAAGGGGAAAAGGACGATGTTTTTTTCTCTCAGTGACTGAAAAACGGCGCAAGAAAATGTGAATTATTTTTGCTGTATTGATCTGTGTAATATGATGATATGGATGGAAAACAAAACTTTTTCTGCAAAAATTGAGAGAAGAGAGACGACGGTATTTTGCAGCTGAAAAAATAATTTAAAAAATTTCAAAAAAGTGCTTGACATTTTTTGAAAACGGTGTATAATAAGTTTCGTTGGTTGGCCAACCGGTCCTGATAAAGAAACGGTGAGCTGATGAACGAAAGCTAAATAGCAGATAGGGGATTTGTGTAACGGTAGCACACCGGACTCTGACTCCGTTTGCGGGGGTTCGAATCCCTCATCCCCTGCCAATATCTGTCGCAGAATCTTGAGTTCTGCGACAGATATTTTTTTATTCTCATCATACAGTCATGAAAATTGAAAACTGCTGAAGAGATTGGTTTATATTTATTATAATATAATGCTGTTTGCTATTTTGTAAGAGAATGATACACATTCTTTCGTTGACTTTGTTGTTTGATTATGTTATTCTTTGTATGTATCGGCGTAACATATACACGGCAATTGGAAAATTTTATATTATGTTGCGGCATGATACGAAAAAAGAAGAAGGAAGTGTGTATCCCATGGAACAAAATCAAACCTATACCCCGTCCACTGCTCCTGTTGGCCAGCTTACCACCAAGAGAGGTCTGCTGAAATTTGTTCTGCTTTCCCTGATTACCTTCGGCATCTACGGAATCGTCGTACTGTCCTCGGTCAGCACGGATATCAACACCATCGCCTCTCGCTATGATGGCAAAAAGACCATGCATTTCTGCTTGATTACCTTTGTGTTCTCCTGGCTTACCTTTGGCATTGCCAATATTGTGTGGTTCCACAAGATTTCCGACAGAATCGGTAAGGAACTGAATCGCCGCAATATTTCCTATAGCTTCGGTGCAGGCTCTTTCTGGGGCTGGAACGTTTTGGGCTCCCTCATTATTGTCGGACCCTTTGTTTATGTACACAAGCTCCTGACTGCCATGAATCTGCTGTCTGAGCACTACAATGTAAACGGCTGATCCGTTACAACGGACAGGCCTGCTGTAGGATGCAAAATGTAACAAACGAGTGGACCTTCGCTTTTTGCGGATTGTCCACTCGTTTTCTTATTTTCATATCGTTGGTAACACACTGATTCTATACAAACCATCACCGGGAGGGAGATTCCTATGAAATATGGAGAAATGGTCAAAGGCCGTTTTATAAAAAGACCCAATCGATTTATTGCCCATGTGCAGATCCACGGAGCCGTGGAAATCTGCCATGTAAAAAATACAGGCCGGTGCCGGGAGCTGCTGCCGGAAGGGGCAGAGGTCTGGTGCCGCCGGGACGATAATCCCGCCAGAAAAACAAAGTACGATCTCATAGCCGTTCAGAAGGGACACAGACTGATTAACATGGATTCTCAGGCTCCCAACAAGGCAGCAGGGGAGTGGCTGAGCTCCGGGGGCCTGGGAGCCCTGGAGAGCCTGAAAGCGGAGTATACCCACGGAGATTCCCGGTTTGACTTTTCCTTCCTGCAGCAGGGGCGCAGATGCTTCCTGGAGGTAAAGGGCGTGACCCTGGAGGAGGACGGGGTGGTACGGTTTCCGGATGCCCCTACCCAGCGGGGAACAAAGCACCTCAAGGGCCTTGCAAAAGCGGTACAGGAGGGCTATGGAGCCTATGTGCTCTTTGTGATTCAGATGGAGGATGTCCGGTATCTGGAGCCCAACGAAAAAACAGACCCGGCCTTTTCCAATGCCCTCAGAGAGGCAGAAAAGGCCGGGGTGAAGATTCTGGCAATGGACTGCCGGGTAGAGCCGGGGTCCATGAGCCTGGGAAAGCCGGTGGAAGTTCGGTTATAAGAGAATGTCCTTCAGCTCATACAGAGACCGGATTTCATAGTCACAGGGAATTTCGGGATTTTTTGGCTGGGCAGAGGGATTGAACCAGCAGGTATGAATCCCGGCGTTATTGCCACCCCGGATGTCGGAAGTGAGGCTGTCTCCGATGATGATGGCCTCACCGGGGTCAAAATCGGGAATCCGTTCAAAGCATCGCTTAAAATATTCCACACTGGGCTTGTTGAATCCGATTTCCTGGGAAATAAAGAGTTCCGTAAAATATTTCCCGATGCCGGAGCTTTTGAGCCGTGCGGCCTGCACCTTGGCGGTGCCGTTGCTGGCCAGATAGAGCCGGAACCGGGAGGCCAGCCAGGGCAGAAGCTCCTGGGCACCCTCTATGAAGTAATGTCCGATGCACAGAAAGTCCTCATAGTTTTCCTTGCAGGTCTGAGGGTCTGCATCCAGTCCAAGCTCCCGGAACAGATAGGCAAAGCGCTGAACCAGCACCTCTTCTCTGGTCAGCTCTCCACGCTCCAGCATCTGCCAGTGCATCTTGTTGACCTGGCTGTAGCGTGAGATCAGGGCCTCTGTAGGCTCCACACCCACAGAGCGGAAGGCCTTGGCTACGGCAATGGATTCCGCCTTGTGAAAATCCAGAATGGTGTCATCCAAATCAAGAAAAAGAAACCGAAACATGGGACCTCCTTACAAAGATGCGATGGTATTTGCAATCTTAGCAAAGGTTTCAATATCCAGTGTTTCGCCCCGGACGGTGGGACTGAGGCCGCAGTCAGTGAGAATCTGACCGATCTTCTCCTTGCCAAGATTGGGGAAGCCGGAGGCCAGACCGTTTTGCAGGGTCTTTCTCCGCTGGGCAAAGCTGGCCCGAACCACACGGAAGAACATCTCCTCACTGACGATGTGGCAGGGAGGCTCCGGACGGACCTTCAGCTGCACCACGGCAGACATAACCTTGGGCTGAGGGATGAAGCAAGAGGGAGGCACATCAAAGAGCAGCTCCGGTGTGGCATAATAATTACAGAAGACTGTGAAGGCACTGTAGTCCGCAGAGCCGGGCTTGGCAGCCATCCGCAGGGCAACCTCCTTCTGCACCATTACCGTAACGGCAGAGAAGCATTTGGCCTCCAGCAGAGCGGTGAGGACGGGAGAGGTGATATAGTAGGGGAGGTTTGCACAGGCCATGGGCCTGAGGCCGGGGAACTGTTCTTTGACCAGCTGGGCAATGTCCACCTTCATAACATCTTTCCACAGAATTTCCAGATTCTCAAACTCACCCAGTGTCTCAGCCAGGATGGGCTTCAGGGTGAGGTCCACCTCCACAGCGGTGACCTTTCCCGCTCTGAGGCAGAGCTGCTGGGTCAGAGGGCCGATGCCGGGGCCTACTTCCAGTACGCCGACTGTTTCATCCACGCCGGAATCCTCCGCAATCTGACGGGGCACCCAGGAGGCAATGAGAAAATTCTGGCCCTTGGATTTTGAAAAATGAAAGCCATGCCGGGCCAGAAGGGCCTTGACTTCCTGTACATTACAAAGATCAAGCATAAAATAAACCGCCTTTCTCCTGTAATCATACCAGAGGAAAGGCGGATTTTCAATTATCAATCCAGAATATATATGGTACAATCTCTCCGGCCGAACTGCCAGCATTCATCAATCCGGTCAAAATAGAGGTCGATTCGGTTTCCCACAATGGCACCGCCGCAGTCTTCGGCCACGGCATAGCCGTAAATATAGGCACCGTCATTGGAAACAATATACATTTCCGTGCCGTAGGGAATCACATCGGGGTCTACGGCGATTGCACCATAGCGGGCACGGGTACCGGTGGCGGTAATGCCCTCATAGCCCTCACAGCTGTAGGCTGTTGCCTCTACAGTGAGTTTGTCTTTGTAGGTAAGGACCTCGCCGGAAGCGGTGGTAATGGTGTTTTCGGAAGCTGCGGCGCTCTGGCTTGCCAGGGTGTCCGCAGAACGGGATACTTTTTCCTCTGTACCGGAATCATCTGTGCCCTGAGCTACAATGGCATGGACAGGAGCCTTGAGGATGGTTTTCTCCAGATCAACCCGGTCTGCTTCTTTCCCGTTTTCATAGAAAACCTGGGTGGTATACCGGACTTCTCCGGCGGAACCGGGAACCACAGTGCGCTCCTCTCCGGCGGAGAGTGCGGGGTCTATGGTATACAGGGTCTGCTGGGGCAGAAACCTGGTGTGCTGGATGATCTCTGAGGAAATGCTCAGAAGATCAATCACCATGCCGTCATAGGTCGCATCCTGAGGGTCCTGCCGGATCTCCAGACGGCCCTCTTCCGGCTCGATGTCCAGCTGCTCCAGGATTTCGGCCACAGTAGCGCCGTATGTAGTGACATCTATGGCCTCGTCACCATGGCGGACAGTTACGGTCTGAAGCCGGTTTACCCGGATTTCGGAAACATCATCCACAGTTTCTGTGGTAAAAGTGTCTTTCTCTCTGAGCTGCAGACCAGCCTCCTGCAATACGGCGGCAGGATCGGTGGCATAAGTGGTGTGCACCAGAGTCTGATCTCCGTCGGTAATCAAATAAGTGTTTTGTGCAGAAGCAATCTGAGCAAATGCAGTTCCGGCGGCAGCGATGGTCAAGGCCGCTGCGCCCAGACGGAGAGAAACCCGCTTGCAGCGCAGCAGGGTACGGAATTTCTCAAGCATAGAGATACCTCCTTCATCTTGCTTACGAGAATGAACGGATAAATGGTTTCAAACAAGTTACTTTTGTAACCATATTGAAACCGTTTTGATATTATAACTAAAAAATTCGGAATGTCAATACTTAGGCGAAAAATACTGAGTTATTACAATTTACTTTAAACATATTGAAGAAAAAATCTATGGGATAATCTATGAAACTTTGGTAAAAACAGCAGGAAATCAGCAAGAAAGAAACAGATTGTAATTTTTGAGACAGCGCTTGACAGCAATAGAGATTTGTGCTATAGTGGAGAAGACAAATTGGCTATGACGAAGTTCGGCACTTGCGAAAGGCGTTCAGAGAGAGGTCTGCTTGGTGAAAGGACCTTACGACCCTGCACAGGCTGTCAACCGCTTCCGAGCTGTCCGGCTGAACCTTTGGGATAAGCTGGGACGGGTCCGCCCGTTACTGCGGCAATGAGTGGCAGCTTCGGCTGCAACCAGGGTGGAACCGTGGAATACACATTTTGTATCCCACCCCTGATTTTTCAGGGGTGGGATTTTTGCATCTCCTGCCCCCATATCAAAAGGAGGAGTTATTATGTCTGAAGAAAACCTGTACACCTTTGAAAATCCTGAGTACCGTAAAACCTACTGGCACACCTGTTCCCACATTATGGCTCAGGCTGTGAAGCGCCTGTGGCCTGAGGTTCAGCTGGCCATCGGCCCCGCTATCGATGAGGGCTGGTATTACGATTTTGATGCTCCCTTCTCTTTCACCCCGGAGCACCTGACCAAGATCGAAGCAGAGATGAAGAAAATCTGCAAGGAGCGCATCCGTCTGGAGCGCAGCGAAAAGCCCCGTGAGGAGGCCATTGCCTTCATGCAGGAGAAGAACGAGCCCTATAAGGTGGAGCTGATTCAGGATCTGCCTGAGGATGCCGTGATTTCCTTCTATACCCAGGGCGATTTTATTGACCTGTGCGCCGGTCCTCACCTGGACCACACGGGCCGTGTGAAGCACAACGGCTTCAAGCTCACCAAGTCCTGCGGCGCTTATTGGCGTGGTGACAGCAAGCGGAAGATGCTCCAGAGAATCTATGGCATTGCCTTCCCCTCCAAGGAAGAGCTGGAGGAGTACCTGACCCGTCAGGCTGAGGCCCTGAAGAGAGACCACAACAAGCTGGGCCGTGAGCTGGATTATTTCACCACTGTAGACTGCATCGGTCAGGGCCTGCCCATCATGCTGCCCAACGGTGCAAGAGCCATTCAGCTGCTGCAGCGCTGGATTGAGGACGAGGAGCAGAAGCGTGGCTATATCCTGACCAAGACCCCCCTGATGGCAAAGCGGGACCTGTACCGGATCTCCGGCCACTGGGACCACTATCTGGACGGTATGTTCGTCCTGGGCGATCCTCACGACGAGGAGAAGGAGTGCTTTGCACTGCGTCCCATGACCTGCCCCTTCCAGTATCAGGTTTACCTGAACAAGGCTCGTTCCTATCGTGAGCTGCCTATGCGTCTGGGCGAAACCTCTACCCTGTTCCGTAACGAGGATTCCGGCGAGATGCACGGCCTGATCCGTGTGCGTCAGTTCACCATTTCCGAGGGCCACATCATTCTCCGTCCGGACCAGCTGGAGCAGGAGTTCAAGAACTGCCTGGATCTGGCCAACTACTGCATGGAGACCCTGGGCCTCAAGGAGGACTGCTCCTTCCGCTTCAGCCAGTGGGACCCCGCAAAGGCCGGCGAAAAGTACGAGGGCACCGCAGAGCAGTGGGAGCTGGCTCAGTCCACCATGAAGACCATCCTGGATGATCTGGGCGTCAAGTACTCCGTGGGCATTGACGAGGCTGCCTTCTATGGCCCCAAGCTGGATGTGCAGATCAAGAACGTCTTTGGTAAGGAAGATACCCTGATTACCATTCAGATTGATATGCTCCTGGCTGAGAAGTTCGGTATGGAGTATACCGATGCTGACGGTCAGAAGAAGACCCCCTATATCATCCACCGTACTTCCATGGGCTGCTATGAGCGTACCCTGGCCCTGCTGATTGAGAAGTATGCCGGTGCTCTGCCCCTGTGGCTCATGGGTACCCAGGTCAAGGTCCTGCCCATTACCGACCGTGCTCACGAGTACGCAAAGAATCTGGTGCAGCAGCTGAAGGATGCAGGCATCCGTGCTGAGGGCGACATGAGAAGCGAAAAGCTGGGCTACAAGATCCGGGAAGCTCAGATGAATAAGATTCCTTATATGCTGGTGGTTGGCGACCGTGACATGGAAAACGGCACGGTTTCCGTCCGTACCCGTACCGGTGAGGATCTGGGCGCTATGACTCCCCAGGAGTTCATGTCCAAGTGCCTCATGGAGATTGCAACCAAGGCAAAGACCCTGTAAGAGAATATTTTTTCGGAGGCTGCCACTTTTGTGGCGGCCTCCTTTTGCATTTCTCAGAATACATGGCAAGGTACAAAAAAGTGGCTGTTCCGAATCAACGGAACAGCCACAAGGGATATGGGGATATTATGAACTTACAGACCCTTTCTCAGGAAGTCTGCCATCCAGAAGATGAGTTCTGCGTTGCGGTACAGCTCGCTTTCCCGGCTGCTGCGGCGCCACAGAGCGGCGTATTCTCTGTACCAGGTTTCCAGCTCTGCGGCCAGAGCCAGAGGGTCCACCTGAATGGACTGGCTGCCGGTGACATAGACCATGAACTTGTTCAGCAGCTTCTGACCGTCGGACATGAGCAGATAGGGCAGCATACGCTTGCGGCCTGCCATCTGAGGCATCAGGCGGCAGATCTTTTCCTGGCAGGCATCAATGGTCTCGTTGACCTTGTCAGCCTGGGGCAGGAGACGGTCCATAAAGGGACGGTAGTCATCCCAGAAGCGGGTGATGGACTTGTCCACAATGCGGCCCTGGGTGATCTCGGCAAATTCTACAATGAAGCCCCAGTTGGCTACCACCTGCTTGCTCAGTTCCAGAAGGATGGACATGAGCTTTCCGGTGGGGTCGCCGTACTCCACCACAGAAATGGCTTCGTTCAGCTCCTCCATGGAGGGGATTTCCTTGTTCCAGGACATGGCGGCAGCATAGATGATGCCGGGCATGGAGGATTCGGGGTCCTGCAGATGACCGAAATCGCCCCACTCTGTGACCAGAAGGCCTTCGGCGTTGTATTTGTGGGCCAGGGTGGCCATCTTCATAATATTGATGTAGGCAGGCTCAAAGAGGTTAATGGTCTGCTTCCAGCCCTGCACGCCGGGGCACAGATACTGCTTGACCCCAAGCTCACACAGCTTCTTGGCGTGGTCCTCCCGGACCTCGGTGGCATACTCCCAGTTCATGCAGATGACATCGGAGGGCAGATATTTGGTGTTCTCAGGCTCAGCCAGGATGATATCACCCCAGAACATGGGCTGCTTGCCCAGCTCCACCACATGCTCGGCGATCTTGGCGATCCAATCCACATACATCTTGTGAGAGCCGACCTCTTCGGCCAGCTTGCTGCCACGGCCACGGCCCAGATCAAAGGGCTCGTCTCCGTTGATGTTGAAGCGGTTGGAGGAGAACAGGGACACAAACTCGTCGATCATTCTGTAGACCAGAGCCAGAGACTCCTCGTTGGTCACATCCAGTGTGTGGTGCATCTGGCGATGGAAGAAGGAGAAGGCAGCTCCCTTGGATTCCTCAATCTCAGACAGGTGGTGGAAGGACTTGGTTCTCAGCACCTTGTACAGGTGGCCCAGAGTGGCCACAGAGGGAACCAGCTCCACATGGAGCTTCTGGCAGTACTGGTCCAGCTCCAGAATGTCCTCAGCGGTCAGGGGAGTGTCATCTCTCCAGATTTCGCTGAAGCCGTCAAACAGGAAGGTGTGCTCAATGTACAGATGAAGCTGATTCATCTTGTAGAAAGCGCAGCGGTCAGCCAGCTCCTTCATGAAAGCCATGGTGGGAATCCGGCAGCGGGTGGCATCATAGAACAGGCCACGGGCAATGAGATTGGGGAAGTCGGAGATGGTGAGGCAGGGAACCACGGGGCCTTCCTGACGGAGAATCTGGCGCAGGGTCTGCACACCGTAGAGAAGGCCGGCTTCGTCGCCGCCGGTGACGGTAATGCCTTCAGTGGTGACAGTCAGGGTGTAGTGCTCTTCCCCCAGAGAAGCGTCCATGGTGAGGACAATGCCCTTGTGAGGCTCCACCATACGGCGGTCGATCATGAGAGACAGGCCGCTGACCTCTTCCAGCTCCTGGGTCAGAAGCTTGGCGTAGTCATAGGCATTGGCAGTGCAGCAAGGACGCAGAGTTACCCGGTCCATATAAGTCAGTCGATAGGAGCCCTCCTGCATGGTCATGCTTTGGGGCTGAGGAATCAGTTTCATAGGGTTGCCTCCATAGATTCAGTTGACCCCATCCGGGGCCGTGATATGTGTATCATATCGCAAATTTTTCCATTAAACAAGGGCAGTGTTTGTCATTTTAGGGTCAGTTCTTGTCAATCTCAAGTTTGAAGCAAGATCGTAAGGGAAATTTACAGAAAAATTCCTTGGATTCTCTCTGATATTTCATAAATATGAGTTCTTTTGAAAGACAGAAACCAGGTCCGCCGTTGCAAAACGGGAAGAATTTTGGTATAATCGGCTCACCGCTGAAACGGCGGAGATACTTTTTAATAAGGAGAATCATAATGCTGAAACGATGGCTCAGTTTGATGTTGTGTGTTTGCCTCGTGGTGTGTATGACTGCCTGCGGCAAAAAAGAAGAACCCCGTAATCAGGAAATGGACACCATAAAGGAGCAGGGAACGGTGCGGATTGGTGTCACCCAGGCCCCTCCCTACAGCGTAAAGGGAGAGGACGGAACCTATACCGGCTTTGATATCGAGCTGGCAGAAAAAGTGTGCCAAAAGCTGGAATTGAAGCCTGAGTTTGTAGAGGTGGAATGGAGCGACCGCATGGCGGCCCTGCTGCAGGGACGGGTGGACTGCCTGTGGAGCGGTCTGACTGCCGTTTCCCAGCTGAAGGACAAGGCGGAGTTCAGTCAGACCTATTTAGCCAGCAAATCGGTGCTGGTGGTGCTGAAGGAAAACGGGGAAAACCGGAATTTTGCCGGAAAGCCCATCGCCGCAGAGGTGGACTCTGCCAGCCAGAGTGCGGTGCAGGTGTGTCTGCCGGACAGTACCCTCCTGCCGGTGGAAAATCAGATGGCTGCACTGGATGTACTGCGGAGCGGAAAGGCTGCGGGTGCAGTGGTGGACCGTCATGTGGCCCTCCATGAGGCATCGGAAGACCTGATGATTCTGGAGGATGTGCAGATGGGAAGCCATGAGCTGGCGGCGGTCATGCGCCTCAACAGCGACCTCGTGCCTGCTGTCAATCAGGCACTGGCAGAGCTGGAACGGGAAGGTGTTGTGAACGATCTGGCCCAGACCTACGGAATCAATGACAGCCTGGTTGTGGGCTGATAATCGGATGAAATCAGGACGGCATACCCCGGTTCCAGGGTATGCCGTCCTGATATTTTCGGAAAACTTCATAAATGATTCATTTGCATCTGTCCTGCGGATATGATATAGTATCCTTAATTAAACACCCGGAGGCGTTTATGTATCAAATGACTGAATTACAGAAGAAAATCCAGGGGGCAATGCCCGACCTGTTGTTAAAAATGGAAGAACCTCTGTGCAATCACACCTCCTTTAAAATCGGAGGCCCTGCGGAGGTCATGGCCTTTCCTTCTACAGTGGAGGAGCTTCAGAAGCTGCTCCGCTGGGCAAAGGCGGAAGGCATTGTCCCGGTGGTGCTGGGAGCCGGTACCAATGTGCTGGCACCGGACGAGGGACTGCGGGGGCTGATTGTCTGCACCAAAGGTGCCCTCATGGGCCTGACTCAGGAGGATGACACCACTGTTACCGTAATGTCCGGCGTTTCCATGGCCAGAGCCGCAGGATTTGCGGCGGACCTGGGCCTGTCCGGCCTGGAATTTGCCCACGGCATCCCTGGCTCTGTAGGCGGCGGCCTGTATATGAATGCCGGTGCCTATGGGGGAGAAATGAAGCAGGTGGCGGAAAAAACCGTCTTTATGGATCTGGAGGGAAATCTCCATGTGGCAGAAGGGGAGCAGCAGGACTTTTCCTACCGGCACAGTGCCTTTACGGGAAAGCCCGGTGTCATTGTGAGCGGAACCTTCCGCCTGACCCCCAAGCCCGCAGAAGAGATCTGGGACACCATGCGTGTGCTCATGGGCAAGCGCAAAGCCTCCCAGCCTCTGGATATGCCCTCTGCCGGCTCTACCTTCAAGCGGCCTGTGGGCGGCTATGCTGCGGCCCTCATTGAGCAGGCAGGACTGAAGGGATTCCAGGTGGGCGGAGCTGCCGTGTCTCAGAAGCACGCAGGCTTTGTGGTGAATCTGGGCGGTGCCACCCGGGAGGATGTACTGAACCTGATTGAAAAAATCCAGGAGAGAGTTCTGCAAAGCAGCGGAATCAGCCTGGAGCCGGAGGTCATCCGGCTGTAAGCGAAAAATAGAAAGGCGGGACGAAATGTCCTTTTCCTCAAATGTAAAAAGTGAGATTTGCAGACTTCTCCCAACCCAGAAGTGCTGCTGCCGGGCCCAGTGCTTCGGCATTCTCCTGTTCTGCAATACCTTTTCTGCGGATGTAATCCGGATTGTCACCGAAAGCCGGGAGCTGGCCGGGATTCTGCCCAAGCTCTTTAAAAAGGCCTTTGGCTTCGGCTTTGATGAGGAGCCGGAGGCAGACAGCAGCAAGCTCTGCTTTGCCATTCACAGACAGGAAAAAATCAATACCATATTGGAAACCTATGGCTTCAGCTCCCAGGATACGGTGGCGCTTCATGTGAATCTGGGCGTTTTGGAGGAGGACTGCTGCAAAACCTCCTTTTTGCGGGGCGCCTTCCTGGCGGGCGGCTCTGTGACGGACCCCACTAAGGGCTACCATCTGGAGCTGGATACCTCCCATGTGTTTGTGGGCCGGGAGACCTATCCCCTGATCGAGGAAATGCTGGGGGTATACCCCAAGCAGACCACCCGGGCGGGAAACTATGTGCTGTATTTTAAGCAGAGTGACTCCATTGAGGACTTTTTGACCCTTCTGGGGGCACCTGTGGCAGCTATGGGAATTATGGAGGCCAAGCTGGAAAAGGAACTGAAAAACAAGGTCAATCGGCGCTGCAACTGTGACGATGCCAACACCACCAAGGTGGTGGATGCTGCCCAGGTCCAGCTGGCGGCCATTCGGCGGCTGGAGGAAAACGGGACTTTAGCTTCTCTTCCTCAGAAGCTTCAGCAGGCGGCACAGGCCCGGCTTGAAAATCCGGAGGCCAGCCTCACGGAGCTGGCGGGTCTCATGGAGCCGCCCATTACCAAGTCTTCCATGAGCCATCGGCTGAAGCGGCTGGCAGAGCTGGCACAGGAGGGATAAGCATGGGATTTGTACATCTTCATGTTCATACAGAGTACAGCCTTTTGGACGGTGCCTGCCGCATCGGCAAAATCATGGACCGTGTCAAGGAGCTGGGACAGACGGCTGTGGCCATTACAGACCACGGCGTTATGTATGGCGTAATTGATTTTTATAAGGCAGCCAAAGCGGCGGGAATCAAGCCCATTATCGGCTGCGAGGTTTATGTAGCACCCCGCACCATGGCGGATCGGGTTCACGGCATTGACAATGAATCCTACCACCTGGTTCTTTTGTGTAAGGATATGGAAGGGTATACCAACCTTTCTTATATGGTGTCTCAGGCCTTTATCCATGGCTTCTACGGAAAGCCCAGAATTGATCTGGAGCTGCTGAAAAGTCACAGTAAGGGCCTGATTGCCCTGTCTGCCTGCCTGGGCGGTGCGATTCCCCAGTATCTGCTGCAAAATGACTATGAAGGCGCCAAGGCCTATGCTGAGAATCTGGCAGGAATGTTTGAGCCGGGAGATTTCTACCTGGAATTGCAGGATCACGGCATCGAGGCCCAGCGGACTGTGAATCAGGGGCTGATGCGTCTGGCACGGGAAACAGGTCTACCCATGGTGGTGACCAATGATGCCCACTATCTTCGCCGGGAGGATGCACCCATTCAGGATGTGCTGCTGTGTGTGCAGACGGGAAAAACGGTGGATGACCCCAACCGCATGAAGTTCGAGACAGAGGAGTTTTACCTTAAAAGTGAGGAAGAACTCAGAACGCTGTTTCCCAATGTGGAGGAGGCCTTCTCCAATACGGAGGACATCGCCCGGAGATGCAATGTAGAATTTGTCTTTAACCAGTATAAGCTCCCCTCCTTCCCGGTGCCGGAGGGGTACACCAATGAAGAATATTTCCGCCATCTGTGTGAGACGGGCTTTCAGGAGCGGTATGCCGACCCGCCTCAGGAGTACCGGGAGCGGCTGGAATATGAAATCGGAGTCATCAGCCGCATGGGGTATGTAAACTATTACCTTATTGTCTGGGATTTTATCCGCTATGCCAAGGACAACGGAATCCCTGTGGGCCCCGGCCGTGGCTCCGGTGCGGCATCCATTGTGGCCTACTGTATGCATATCACAGAAGTGGACCCCATGAAGTATGCCCTCATTTTTGAACGGTTCCTGAACGTCAGTATGCCTGACTTTGATACGGACTTCTGTCAGGAGCGCAGAGGTGAGGTCATTGAGTATGTGACCAGAAAGTATGGTGCTGACCATGTGGCCCAGATCGTTACCTATGGTACTATGGCGGCCAGAGGTGCCATCCGGGATGTGGGACGAGCCTTAAACTTTACTTATGCGGAAACGGATGTGGTGGCAAAGCTTGTCCCCACCACCCCTCATATTACCCTGGATGAGGCCATGAAGGTCTCTCCTCAGCTGAAAGAACTATATGACGGAGACGAACGGGTTAAGAATCTGATTGATACGGCCCGTGCCCTGGAGGGAATGCCCCGCAACACCTCTACCCATGCAGCTGGTGTCGTGATTACAAAAGAGCCGGTGGATCACTATGTGCCCCTGTCCTGCAATGACGACACCATTGTGACCCAGTATCCCATGACCACCATTGAGGAGCTGGGCCTGCTCAAAATGGACTTTCTGGGCCTTCGAAACCTGACGGTCATTGATGAAGCGGAGCGGGTCATTCGCCGCACGGAACCGGATTTTTCCATGAAGAATGTGCCGGATGACGACCCGGAGACCTATGCCATGCTCTCTGAGGGCAAGACACAGGGCGTGTTTCAGCTGGAATCTGCGGGCATTACCGGGGTCTGTGTGTCCATGCACCCCACATCAGTGGAAGACCTGACGGCTATTGTGGCATTGTACCGTCCCGGCCCTATGGATTCCATTCCCAAATTTATCTCCAATAAGCTGAATCCTAAAAAGATTACCTATAAAACTCCGCTTTTGGAGCCGATTTTGAAGGTTACTTACGGATGTATTGTCTACCAGGAACAGGTGATTGCCATTTTCCAGTCTCTGGCCGGGTATACCATGGGCCAGGCAGATAACATCCGTCGTGCCATTTCCAAAAAGAAGCAAAAGGTCATTGAGGCCGA
>RCNH01000113.1_pt1 | contig 37807 bp, 39 predicted proteins | sample 2041161 | NCBI WGS metagenome assembly RCNH01 (sample SAMN09708215, study PRJNA481090) | Feces metagenome, whole genome shotgun sequencing project. | biome: feces | host: Leptonychotes weddellii | place: Antarctica: Sion Island | collected 2010-03-01 | reverse complement strand
CCGCCGCAATTGCGGCGGCCTTTTTCCAACATATGAAAGGAGTGCAGAATATGACACCTGTTTCTGAACGCTTTTTGCGTTATGTAAACTTTGATACCCAGTCCAATGAATTCTCCGAAACCTGCCCCTCGACCGACAAACAGCGCACCTTTGCAGCTGCCCTTGTGGAAGAAATGCAGGAAATGGGCATTGCCGATGCACATATGGATGCCGATGGCTATGTATACGGAACGGTTCCCGGTGATCCCAAGCTTCCCACCATTGGCCTGATTGCCCATATGGACACCTCTCCGGATGCTTCCGGAGCGGATATTCAGGCAAAGATCGTGGAATACAACGGCGGAGATGTGTGCCTGAATGAAGAAAAGGGTATTTTCCTTCGCGAAAGTGAATATCCCAGTCTGGAAAACAACCGGGGCAAGCACCTGATTGTTACGGACGGAACCACGCTTCTGGGTGCAGACGACAAGGCTGGTGTAGCAGAAATCCTGACGGCAGCCGAATTCCTTCTGACTGCGCGGATGAATCACGCCCCTCTGAAGATCGCCTTTACACCCGACGAGGAAATCGGACGGGGTGCCGACCGGTTTGATGTTAAGGGGTTCGGCGCTGATTATGCCTATACCGTTGACGGCGGGACTCTGGGAGAAATCGAGTACGAGAACTTCAATGCTGCCGGTGCGGTGGCAGAATTTGCTGGCCTGAATATCCATCCCGGCTCTGCCAAGGATAAGATGGTCAATTCCCAGCTGATTGCCATGGAATTCCAGTCCATGCTTCCGGTGCACCAGCGCCCCGAATCCACCGAGGGCTACGAGGGCTTCTTCCATCTGATCGACATGCAGGGCGAGGTGGAGCACTCTACCCTGCGCTACATCATCCGGGATCATGATCTGGAAAAGTTCCAGGAAAAGAAGGCCATTATGACCAATGCTGCTGCTTACCTGAACCGGAAGTACGGCGAAGGCACTGTCAGCCTGACCATCAAGGACAGCTACTACAACATGAAGGAAAAAATCGAGCCTGTCATGTATGTGGTTGAGCGTGCCATGAAGGCCATGGAAAATGTCGGCATGACCCCCAGAGCTGTTCCTATCCGGGGCGGTACCGACGGCGCACGGCTGTCCTTTGAGGGCCTGCCCTGTCCCAATCTGTGCACCGGCGGCGAAAACTACCACGGCAGATTCGAATATATCCCCGTGGAAGATATGGATGTCTGCACCCAGATGCTGATTCAGATCCTGACGGGACTGTAATCCCTACAGATCATATTGGTTTCGCAGGTCAGGTATGGAATTTCTATACCTGACCTTTTTTTACCCTAGAAACGGGGATTTCAACATGGAAAAAATCATCATTCGCAAACTGAAACATGAGGACATTCTGCCGCTGCGCCAGGGCTTTCTGGACCGGGACTGGGATGACCGGCTGCAGCTGCTGGAGCGGTATCTCCGGGATCAGGCGGCCGGTACCCGGCAGGTATTTGTGGCAGAGCTGGACGGAGCACCGGTGGGGTATGTGACCCTGCTGCCTTGTTCGGAATTCGGGCCGTTTGCCGGGAGGCATCTGCCGTATATTTCCGATTTCAACGTATTTGAAAAGTGTCAGGGCAGGGGAATCGGCTCGGCCTTGCTGGATGCGGCGGAGGCGTCTGCCGCCGAACAGGCGGACACCGTGACCCTGGGAGTGGGCCTCCATTCCGGCTACGGGGCCGCCCAGCGGCTGTATGTGCGCCGGGGATATGTACCGGACGGCTCCGGAGTCTGGTTCGAGAACCGGCCTGCAAAGCCCTACAGTCCCTGCTTCAACGGAGATGATCTGATTCTGTATCTGAGCAAGTCACTGAAATGAGTAAAATTTATTGATAGAAAATCTGCAGTGTGGTCAAATTTAATCAGATCGGATCGTGCGGGAACGGGATTGTTTTATGGAAAATGCAATTGAACGTATTCGGGACAGATACCTGTCTCTTTCTGTGGTTGAAAAGAAAATTGCAGATTTTGTCCTCAGCCATCCGGCACAGGTAATTTATATGACCACTGCCGGTCTTGCCGGGGAGCTTGCAATCTCGGAAGGCAGCATTATCCGGTTTCCTGCCCGGCTTGGCTTCAAGGGCTTCAGCGATCTGAAGCTGAACATTGCCCGGAATCTGCCGGATCAGAACCGGATGGTTTCGGAGGAAGCCGCTCCGGAGGACGATCCCCACACGGTGCTTTCCAAGCTGTCGTCGGAGCTTTCCGATGCGGCCCAGATGACCGTGGCATCTGTCAGCAATCAGGATCTGAAACGGGCAGCGGAGCTGATTCTGAACCGGAAACGGATCGAAATTTACGGCGTGGGTTCTTCCTCCATGCTGGCCAGCGATGCCTACTACCGTTTCATGCGCCAGGGCCTGCCTGCGTATGCGGTGACCGATGCCCATATGGCTTCGGTTTCTGCCTCCATGCTGGATGAAACCTGTCTGGCGGGGGTGGTCTCCTATTCTGGCCGCACGGTGGAAACCCTGAAGGCCGCAGAGCCGGCGAAAAAGCACGGCGCGGCGGTGATTGCCCTGACCAGCTTCCCCAACAGCCCCCTGGCAAAGCTCAGTGACGTATGCCTGGTCAGCGCCTCCCGGGAAACCTCCAGCGGCAGGGAAGCCGTGGTTTTCCGCTACAGCCAGATGCTGATTCTGGAGGCGCTGCTGCTGTATATTTCCCTGAAGGACGTGGGGAAAACCCTGGAAAAAATGGAAAATATCGCAGAAATTATCGGCGATCACAGAGTCCATGAACGGTACTCCGAAAAAATGCCGAAAAGGGGAAATGACTTGTGAAGCATTCTGTTTACACCGAAGGCGGCAGATGGTACAAGGGCAATATGCATGCCCATTCCGCTGTGTTCGAGGGTGTTATAACTCCCGGGGGACGGGTGGAATGAACTGCGCAGGTTTTTTCAATGCGGCTCAGAGCGAATCCCGGAAAAAGACTTTCACAGGAAAAAAACAGAAGCAGTACAGCATGAGCTGTACCGCTTTGTTTGAAATTTCAGAAAAACTGTGGATATACGCCGGAATGGGAAAATCAGCCTTCAAAGTCCCCTTCTTCTGCAACGGGCTGGCCGTCTGCAGGATCAACAGCGGGGGCGGGTTCTTCGGCGGGAGCTTCTTCGGGAGTCTTGACGGAAGCAGGCTCGTCGTCTTCAAAGTCATCATCCACCAGAATTACTTCGCTGTGGCAGGGGAAGAACTTTCTGGCCCAGGCCACGATCTTGTCACCATAAGCGGCAACTACATATACCACGCCGGCAATGGCAACCAAAGCGGACAGGATTTTCAGAACAGTTTTCATAGGAATTCCTCCGTTCATATTGATCTCTCAACTAGTATAACCAAACAGGACAGAAAAAGCAACAGGGATTTGTGAACTTTTTTGGAATCTCAGACGTAGCCGTACATTCCGCGAATACTGATTTCACCGGAACTGACAGCCTCACGGGTGCCCGAGGAGAAAGCTACGATCAGAGCACCGTCCTCATCGATATCCACTGCGGTTCCGTGGCGGATTTCATCCCCGCGAACCAGCGAGATTTCCCGGTTGAGGGTGATGCAGTCCCTGCGATACTGCGCCATAATGCGGGATTTTTCGGCTATAAGACAGTCGTTCATCCGGGAAAGAGCCAGAATCATCTGAGCTGCTACCCGGGGGCGGGAAACGTCTTCTGCAGCAATCATCTGGAGGGAAGCAGCCATATCCTGCAGCTCGGGAGAAAAGTCCTGAGGCTTCTGAAGGCAGTTGATGCCAATTCCCACAACGGCACCGGCAACGCGGCCGGTTCCGGGGTCAATTACCAGTTCTGTGAGAATACCTGCCAGTTTCCGGGTGCCGTAAACCAGATCGTTGGTCCATTTAACACCGGGGCGGAATCCGGCGGAGACTTGTACAGCGTCACACATAGCGACCGCAGCGGCACAGGTCAGGTGCATCAGTTCAGAAGGCAGGCAGTCCGGGCGGAGGATGACACTCATATACACGCCCATGTGTCCGGGAGATTGGAAGGTTCTGCCCAGGCGGCCTCTGCCGCCGGTCTGCTCTTCTGCAATCAGGACGGTTCCTGCGGGAGCACCCTGAAGAACCATGGCTTTTGCCATGGTGTTGGTGGACTCTACGGAATCATAGCACAGAATTCTGCTGCGCCAGGGAAAATCCGGGGGCAGAAAAGAAAGAATTTCAGCTTTCATAGGCAATCAGTCCACATCCAGACGAACTTCTTCGGGCGGTGTGTCCAGAATTTCGGGGTGGGCAATAACACGCTTGAAGTGTTTGAAGAAGGTTGCGTAATAGAAGCCGTCAACGATACGTTCGTCTATGGTAAATTTGAAATCGATATACCGACGGGAGGAAATACTGCCGTCTTCCTTGACTTCGACGGCACGGCGTTTGCAGCCAAAGGATGCAAACACAGGCAGATTTCCAAAGTCATACAGGTGGTGATAAACAGGGGGAATGCCGAGAGAACCCATGGAGGTAAAGAAGATACTGCCATGGAAGGGGCTGAGTTCCATCAGTCCGGCGGGGAGAAGTCCGAAGTAGTCCAGTGTTTTGATCAGCCAGACAGCAAATTTCAGGAACAGACCGGGGATCATCATCATCAGAGTTGTCAGATTGTCAAAGGAAGAATCCAGAGGGGTATTTTTTACCTGATCGACCGCTGCATTCATTTTTCGGTAGACATCCTCGGCGGTGTCATAGGGAGACAGGTGCAGCTTGATGACGGTATCGGGGGAGTCGGTGGACATTTCTTTTTTGATGACCATGCAGAATTGAATGTCGTTTCCGCGGCTGTAAATTTTCTGACCGCTGACAAAGCGGTTCAGCGCCGGATATTTGGCGCAGGCGCGGCAGTAGGCAGCCAGAAACACATGGACGATCCCGAAGTTGGTCAGGCCTTCCTGGCGCTTCTGGCAGACAAAGCGGTTGATCTGCGTGATTTCGAAGGATTCGCTGAAGGTGTTGGTGGCACCGTTTCGGTTGACCATGATGTAGGGTACAATCTGGGAAATAGGGGGGATGGAACGGATCCTGCGGCCGTCTACCCGGTCGCCCCAGGTGGGATGATACTCGTTGGTGGGATGAATCCGAATCGCGAAGAGAATCAGGCAGATGCCAAGAAGCATCAGCAGATCCGGAATCACGGAGGCGTGTGTTGCGGTGTTCAGTACCACATTGACAGCGTTCTCAGATTGAAAGACAATCCGGTGCAGGTAGAGAATAATGGCTGCAGGACAGAGCAGAATCGGCAGCAGAAACCACACATAACGGCGGCGTCCGCAGGTGAAGTCGGTGTAGACAACTGCGAAAAACAGAGCAGAGATCCAGAAAAGACCGGTGACCATTCTTCCAAAATCATAATTTTGCGTGACGGCCATGCTGAAATACAGGGAGGCCATAAAGACAGGAACAGCGGTTTTGTAGAAGTGCTCTTTTCCGTCCAGAAGTACGATGAGCGCGTACAGCAAAGCTGCCGTCACCGGCAGAACGATTTGGCTCCACACATACAGCTTATTCTCGGTCCCTTTCCAACCGGGAATCGCAATGCGGGCCACTGCCGAGCAAACCATGCAAAGCGCCATCAGCCATGTCAGCACGTTCCTGCGGCTGACATAAAGATGAATACGTGTTTTCATAGCCACACAACTATACCAAAAAATTGCTATAAAAGCAACAAAAAACTACAGGGAACAACAATCTGTTCCCTGTAAATGTCATATGAATGATCAGACAGCGGCGGTCAATTCCGCAATAAATTCCGGTGTTGTTCCGCAGCAGCCGCCAAGAAGGGTTGCGCCCCAGGTGGCGCACTGGGTCATAATTTCAGCAAATTCCCCGGACTGCATGGGATACTCTGCCTGCATCTGCTGGTTGATGACGGGAATTCCGGCGTTGGGCTTGCAGATTAAAGGACCGTTTACATATTTTCTGAGTTTTTTGACCAGATGAGGTGTCATCATGTCGGCGGCAACACAGTTGAAGCCTACGGCTGCGGCACCGGCATCCTCCAGATCCCGAAGAACAGTTCCGGCATCTTCACCGGAATAGAGCGTACCATCCGGCTGCATGGTAAAGCTGAACATGCAGGTGCTGACACCTTCTGCATCTGCGGCGGTGAGGATTGCTTCAGCTTCCTGGGGGTACATCAGAGTTTCGCCTACCAGCAGATCGGCACCGCCCTCAAGCAGGCCGCGGATCTGGCAGCGGTAATTTTCCACCAGCAGGTCAAAATTTGCAGGATCGGAGCTTTCCACAAAAGCTGCCAGTGTGGTCAGATCGCCTGCAATCAGGCAGTCAGGAGCGGCGGAACGGCTCAGTGCTACCAGATGTGCATTGACAGCTTCGGTCTGTCGCTGCAGATTGACCCGCTCCAGGCCGATGGGCTGAGCCTGAAAGGTGGGCGCATAAAGAATCTGGCTGCCGGCCTGGGCGTAGCGGCGCTGCAGATCGACAAGAACTTCAGGATGGGCCAGAATCCATTCTTCTGCACAGCAGCCCCGGGGCATTCCGGCTTTCATCAGATTGGAACCGGTGGCACCGTCCAGAAAACGGATGCCCGATTTGATTTTTTCTTGAAACTGTTCGTTTGTAAGCATGGGAAGACCTCCTGCGTTCTTCGGCTGAGATTGGGATAATTATATTCGAAAATGGAAAGCAATGCAAGAACCATTGACGTTTTGGGTAAAATCTGTTACGATATGTAAATTCTATCAGAGGGAGCGAGCTTATGAAAAAATCTGTTTTGCGCGAATATGCCCGGCTGATTGTCCGCGGCGGAGTCAATCTGCAGAAAGGACAGGACCTGCTGATCTACGCAGATCTGGACCAGCCGGAGTTTGTGACCATGGTGGCGGAGGAAGCCTACCGCGCCAAGGCAAGAAAAGTAACGGTTGAGTGGAACTACCAGCCCCTTCAGAAGGTCCACACCCGGGGCCAGAGCATCAAGACTATGGGCACAGTGGAGGAGTGGCAGAAAGCCCGCCGCCAGCATCAGGTCGATACCTGCCCTGCCAGAATCCACCTGATTTCCGAAGATCCTGACGGACTGAAGGGAATCAACATGGAGAAGGTTGCCAAGGCAAGACAGCTTTCTTATCCCATTCTCAAGCCCTATTCCGACCAGCTGAGCAACCGCCAGCAGTGGTGCATTGCTGCCGTGCCCGGTGTGGCATGGGCAAAGAAGGTATTCCCCGGCCTGCCCAGAGGCAAGGCTGTGGAAAAACTGTGGGAAGCAATTCTCAGCACTTCCCGGGTAACGGAGGATTCGCTGAAATCCTGGCAGGAGCACGATGCAGACCTGCAGGCCCGCTGCGACTATCTGAACAGCCTGGAAATCGAATCCCTGCACTATCACGCAGATAACGGAACCGAATTCACCGTGGGTATGATTCCCGAAGCCCGGTTCTGCGGCGGCGGAGAGGAAACCCTGGACGGAATCTTCTTCAATCCTAATATTCCCACAGAGGAATGCTTTATTTCCCCCAGAAGAGGCTCTGCAGAGGGCGTTGTTTATTCCACAAAGCCCCTGTCCTATCAGGGCCAGCTCATCGAGAATTTCTCCATCCGGTTTGAACAGGGAAAAGCCGTGGAGGTTCACGCAGAAAAAGGTGAAGAGCTGCTCAAAACTATGATTTCCATGGACGAGGGTGCTGCCTACCTGGGCGAGTGCGCTCTGGTTCCCCAGCGCAGCCCCATTGCCGAAAGCGGCCTGCTGTTCTACAACACGCTGTTCGACGAAAACGCCTCCTGCCATCTGGCACTTGGACGGGGCTTTGCCGACACCATTGCGGACTTCCAGAACAAAACGCTGGACGAATGCAGAGAACTGGGCATCAACGATTCCATGATTCACGAGGACTTCATGATTGGCTGCGACACCATGAACATCGATGCCGTTACCCGCAGCGGAAAGGTTGTTCCCATTTTCCGCAGTGGCAACTGGGCATTTTAAGGAGAAATACGATGAATGTCAGAGAAAAAGCCGAATCCGGGGAGCTTTACGATCCGTTTGATCCGCAGGTCCTTCAGGAGCAGCTGGGTTATCTGGATGATCTGAAAGCCTATAATGACATTCCCCACGTGCAGCTGGAGGCCCGGGAGGCAAAACTGCGCTCCATGCTGGCGGAAATGGGCGAGGGCTGCTATGTGGAGTCTCCGTTTTACAGCAATTTCGGCGGCCGGCATGTGCATCTGGGCAATCACGTTTACGCCAATTTCAATGTGACGCTGGTGGACGATACGCACATCTACATCGGCGACTACACCATGATCGGCCCGAATGTGGTCATTGTCACGGCTGCGCATCCGATCTGCCCGGAGCTGCGGGAGCAGGGGTATGAATTCAATCTGCCGGTGCACATCGGCAGAAACTGCTGGCTTGGCGCCGGTGTTCAGGTCATGCCCGGCGTGACCATCGGAGACAATTCGGTGATCGGCGCCGGCAGCGTGGTTACAAAAGATGTTCCTGCCAATGTTGTGGCGGTTGGAAGTCCCTGCCGCGTACTGCGGGAAATCGGAGAATATGACCGGGAATTTTACCATCGCGGCCGTAAAATCGACCCTGCTCTGTTTCAAACTGTAGAAAATAAAGAAAAATCTGAAAAATAGGCTAAATAACCCTTGCATTTCCTCGCCGGATGTGTTATGATGTTCGAGCGATTAAAGATTGCTGTGGTTTTTATGCCATTTTATATGATGAGAAAGAGGTGAACACAACATGAAAGAAGGCATCCATCCTAACTACGAACAGACTACCATCCGCTGCGCCTGTGGCAACGTCTTTACGACCGGTTCCACCAAGAAGGACATCCGCGTTGAAATCTGCTCCAAGTGCCACCCTTTCTATACCGGCAAGCAGAAGCTGGTTGACACCGGTGGACGTGTTGATCGGTTCAATAAGCGTTTCGGTCTGAAGTAAGAAAGAAGTCCGCACTGCGTTAGCGTGGTGCGGACTTTTTGTATATTTTTGAAGGTTTTGGAGGGAAAATGGAATCTACATTTGAAACAAAGCAGGAGCGGGCAGTGCTGGTTGGCCTGAATGCGGACTGCTTTACGGCAGAACAGACTGCAACAGAGGCAACTCTGGAGGAACTGGAGGCGCTTTTGGAAACAGCCGGCGGGTTCTGTACCGCCAAAATCCTCCAGAATCGCCATGTGCCGGATTCCCACAGCTTCATCGGCGAGGGAAAGGCACAGGAAATCCGGATGCTGATCGAAGCAACGGAATCGACAATGGCTGTGTTTGACAACGAACTGTCTCCCGGCCAGATCCGGGCACTGGAGGATATCCTGGGCGTTACGGTGCTGGACCGCAGCGCACTGATTCTGGATATTTTTGCACAGCGAGCCAGAACCAGAGAAGGCCGGCTTCAGGTTGAACTGGCCCAGTATCAGTATCTGCTGCCCCGGCTGTCCGGTATGGGCAAAAGCCTTTCCCGGCAGGGCGGCGGCATCGGCACCCGCGGCCCCGGTGAGAGCAAGCTCGAATCCGACCGCAGACATATCCGCGAGCGGATCTCCCGGCTGCAGGAGGAACTGGTTCAGGTGCGCCAGGTACGCAGTGTCCAGCGGGAGCGGAGAATGAAAAATTCCGTCCCCGTGGTTGCCATTGTCGGATACACCAATGCGGGAAAGTCTACGCTGCTGAACCAGCTGACCGGCGCGGGTATCCCGGCGAACAACCGGCTGTTCGATACACTGGACACCACTTCCCGTCAGCTGACGGTTTCGGACAATCTGGATGTGATCCTGTCCGATACGGTTGGATTTATTGCCAAACTGCCCCATCATCTGGTGGATGCATTCCGGGCAACGCTGGAAGAACTGGAATATGCCGATTTGCTGCTGCATGTGATCGATTCTGCCGACCCGGACCGGGAGGCACACATTGCGGTTGTGGAGAAGCTGATCGGAAAACTGGCAAAGCCCGGTACGCCTGTGCTGCGATGCTACAACAAGGCTGATCTGGTGCCGGCAGAGGACATCCCGGTGGGACAGGATCTTGTGACGATTTCTGCAAAATCCGGCAGGGGACTGGAAGAACTGCTGGCGGCAATCGAAACGACGCTGGGGCATATCCGGCACCATGTTGTGGTCACGCTGCCCTATTCCATGGGCAGCATGGTGGATACGCTTCACAGCAATGCACAGGTGAAAAGTGTGGAATACACGGAAAAAGGAATTGAAATAGAGACGGTTCTGGATGATATCCTGTATGGAAGACTGAAGGAGTACGTCACAAAGGAGTGCTGATTTTGGAGGAGTATCTGGTACCGACCGGATTCGGTGAGGATGAATTTGTGGAGAAAAAATCCCGGTTCATCGGCAGAATCTGGCCTGTGGATACGGAGGAAGAGGCGCTTGCCCGCATTGCGCAGATGAAAAAGGAGCACTATGATGCTACCCACAATTGCTGGGCGTACATAATCCGGGACGGTGCGGTGCGCTTTTCTGATGACGGCGAACCGGGCGGAACAGCCGGAATGCCCATGCTGCAGGTGCTGCAGCGGGAGGGGCTGTTCAATGTGGTTTGCGTGGTGACGAGATATTTCGGAGGAATCCTTCTCGGCGCAGGCGGCCTGGTGCGGGCCTATACCAAAGGTGCCAAGATTGCTGTGGATGCAGCGGGAAAATCAATGAAGCGGGTGTGGACATCGCTGTATGTGCCCTGTCCCTACTCGTTTTACGAGCGTGTCAGGCTGGAAATCGCCCAGTTCGGCGGCGTCCTGCGGGACACGCAGTTCGGCGCAGAGGTTGAGCTGGAAATTCTGCTGCCGGAAAATCAGGTACAGCCGTTTCTCGACAGGCTTACCGACATGACCAGCGGAACCGTGGAAGGCATGGAAACCGGCCAGGAATACCGGGCATTTCCTGTCTGACAACCCTGTTTACACAGGAAAGGAGCTGATTTTATGTCCATCCGGGAAGAACTGGAATATCAGGAGCATCGCATTCTGAATCCGAGGGCAGCTTTTTCCGACAGAAGCCTTGGCCGCCCCATCCCTGAGGAATTCCGGGAGGATGACGTGCGCACCTGCTATCAGAGAGATACAGACCGTATTGTTCATTCCAAGGCATTTCGGCGGCTGATGCACAAAACGCAGGTTTTTCTTCAGCCGGAAGGAGATCACTACCGGACCCGCATGACCCATACACTGGAGGTGGCACGGATATCCCGGACCATTACCAGAGCACTGGGGCTGAATGAAGATCTGGCAGAGGCAATCGCCATGGGCCATGATCTGGGACATACTCCTTTCGGTCATGCAGGGGAAGCGGCGCTTTCTGAATGCATCGGAAAACCTTTCCGGCACAATGAGCAGAGCCTGCGGATCGTTGATGTTCTGGAAAAGAACGGCGCGGGACTGAATCTGACCCATGAAGTCCGTCTGGGAATTCTCGGACACACGGGACCGTATATTCCGGAAACGCTGGAAGGACAGATTGTCCGCAGAGCGGATCGGATTGCTTATGTCAACCATGACATCGACGATGCCGTTCGGGCAGGCATTCTGAGCAATGCCGACATTCCCGAATCTGTTTCCTGCGTTCTCGGTGAAACCCACCGGGAGCGGATCAATACGCTGGTTTGTGACATGATACGGGTTTCCGCCGAGGCGGGAGAAATCGCCCTGTCTCCGGTGGTGGAAAAGGCGCTGGATGACCTGCGCACGTTTATGTTCGAGCGGGTGTACCGGAATCCGGCGGCAAAGGGACAGGAGAAAAAGGCCAAGGCTATGCTGCAGCGGCTGTACGAATACTACATCCGCAGTCCGGAGGCAATGCCGGAAGATTTTCTTCCTCAGCTCAGCTTTGATGGGATGGAGCGCACCGTCTGCGATTACATTGCCGGCATGACCGACAAGTATGCCGTTGACAAGTACGCGGAACTATTTATTCCGTCGGGGTGGCATGTCCGAGGATAATGTGCTATAATAAAAAGACATACGGCGAAAGGCGGTCTGGATGATGGACAAGGCAAAAATGAAGAAAATTCTGCTGATGGCGCTGCCTCTGGCAGCGGTGGCAGTAGCAATCTCCCCGGGAAGTGTAAAAGTATATTCCGCAGATTCTGTAGCGAATTATGCGTATCTGGATGCAGTGGAAGGCCCTGTTCAGGGAATCTGTGCACCGTCTGCGGCAATCCTGAACTATGTGACGTTTGCGCTGGTTGTAATCTGGCTGGTCCGGAAAAAACAGGGCTGGCTCAAGGGAATCCTGGCGGTTTCCCTGCTGTCTGCATGCATTGCGGTGCTGCCTGTGTTGATTCGTACGGCGGATGTTCTGATTGTACCGCATTTTCTGTTCCCTCTGTTTACCACAATCGAAGCGTTCCTGGCCTATTCCATGGTCAGAAAGCCTGCCGGCACAGAACAGAACGGAAACAGCCAGCGGCTGAAGGTACACTGAAAAACTGCGTAAATTTTGAAAGGAGGTATGGATGATGGCGTTTCCACCGTCATTTCTGGATGAACTGGTCAGCAGAAATCCCATTGAAGATGTTGTGGGCCAGTACGTCAATCTGAAGCGCTCGGGCTCCAATCTGTTTGGCCTGTGCCCGTTTCACGGGGAAAAAACCGCTTCCTTTTCCGTATCTCCCGACAAGGGAATCTATTACTGCTTTGGCTGCCACAAAGGCGGCGGCGTAATCAATTTCATGATGGAAATTGAAGGACTGAGTTATCCCGATGCAGTCCGCGCGCTGGCAAAACGGGTGGGAATGGAAGTCCCGGAGGACGAGCAGTATCAGAGCCGGTACCGGGAACAGGAACGGCTTTGGGCGCTCAACCGGGAAGCGGCCAGATATTTCAATACCCAGCTGTACTGTCCGGCCGGTGCCCAGGGGCTTGCCTATGCCCAACGGCGGGGTATGCCCAAGTCTACCCTGACCAGATTCGGCATCGGATTTGCGCCGGATTCCTGGACAAATCTTGTGGATGCCATGAAGGCCAAGGGATACACGGAGGAGGAACTGAAGGCCTCGGGCCTTGTGACGGTTTCACAGAAAAACGGTCGGATTTTCGACCGCTTCCGCAACCGGCTCATGTTTCCTATTATCGATGTCCGCGGCAATGTAATCGGCTTCGGCGGACGGGTCATGGATGATTCTACGCCCAAGTATCTCAATTCCCCGGAAACCATTGTTTTCAACAAGCGAAAAAATCTGTTTGCCCTGAATCTGGCGAAAAAATCCAAGCTTGGCTACCTGATTCTGGTGGAAGGCTATATGGATGCGGTGGCTCTGCACCAGTACGGCTTTGACTGCGCGGTGGCATCTCTGGGCACCTCTCTGACGGAGGAGCATGCTGTGCTTCTGAGCCGCTACACGGAACAGGTGGTCCTGATTTACGACGGAGACGAAGCCGGTCAGCGGGCAACCAAACGGGCAATCCCCATGCTGGAGCAGGCCGGTATTCAGGTCAAGGTCCTGCGTATGCGGGATGCCAAGGACCCGGACGAATTTCTGAAGAAATTCGGTGCAGACAAGTTCCGGGTGCTGCTGGAGGAATCTTCAAACCGGGTGGAGTATCAGATTGATGCCATCCGGCGGAAATACGATCTGAACGAGGATGACCAGCGGGTAAAGTTTATTCAGGAATCGGCAGAGCTGATCAGCTCCCTGACAAGCCCGGTTCAGCGGGAAGTTTACGGAACCCGTGTTTCGGAAACTGCCGGAATCAGCTATGAGGCGATGAAGCTGGAGGTCGAGAAGGCCTTCAAACGCCGCAGAGCCTACGAAAAGAAAAAACAGGAGCATCAGGACCTGGAGCCTGTAAAGGCACTGCAGCCGAAGAGCCGGGAGATCCGCTATGAAAATGTAAAATCTGCTCTGGCAGAGGAAGGAATCCTGGCACAGGCGATGAAGGCTCCGGATGTGCTGGACCAGACGGCAGATCTGGACCCAAAGTATTTTTCTTGTGCGCTTCTGGGCAGAGTCTATGCCCAGCTGGTTCAGCGGCATCGCCAGGGACTGGAGGTTTCGCTGGGCGTGCTGACGGACCTGACTGCGGATGAAATGTCCCACATTGCCGGAATCTGTCAGCGCCATCAGGGCCCTGTCAGCGAACAGGCCGTGGCGGACTGCGCGGCAACGATCCGTGCAGAATATCAGGCCTCTCAGGTCAAAACGCCGCAGGATCTGCTGGCTCTGCGGAATAAGTTAAAGGAAAGAAAAGGATTCAGAGAATGACGCAAACCCTTCTGGAAAAAAATAATCAGCCGGAAGAACAGCCGGAAAATTCTGTATCCGGAGCGGAAGATGACGTCAGTCAGTATCTTCGGGAGATCCGGCAATACCCCCTTCTGACGGCTGAGCAGGAGCGGGAACTGGCTATGGGCTGTGCCCGGGGTGACGAAGAGGCAATCCGTAAGATGGTCAATTCCAACCTGCGTCTGGTTGTTTCTGTGGCAAAGGAATACGCAGGGCGGGGCGTTCCGCTGCTGGATCTGATCCAGGAGGGCTCCATCGGCCTTCTGGCGGCGGCAAAAAAATTTGACTACACCCTGGATTACCGGTTTTCTACATATGCGACCAAGTGGATTCGGCAGGGCGTGACCCGGTGCCTTGTCAATCATAATGCCATGATCCGGGTGCCGCTGCATACGGCAGAGCGGATGCGGAAAATTTCCGCGGCCCGCACGGAACTGACGCTGCAGCTGGAGCGGGAGCCGACGGAAGAGGAGCTGGCGGAAAAGTGCGAGCTTTCTCCGGCCAAGCTGCGGCAGCTGCTTCTGCTGACACCGGAAACCTGCTCGCTGGATGCGCCGGCCGGAGAAAAAGAGGACGGCTCTCTGGGTGTCCTCCTGGAGGATCTGCAGGCACCGCAGCCGCAGGAAGAGCTGATCCGGGAAGAACTCAAGCACACCATGGAAGAATTGCTGGCCATGCTCAATCCCAGACAGCAGCAGGTCCTGCGGCTGAGATTCGGGATGGATGACGGAGCGTGCCACTCTCTGGAAGAGATCGGCGGCATGCTGGGCGTATCCAAGGAAAGAGCCCGCCAGATAGAACACCAGGCGATGGACAAGCTGAAAAAGCTGGGTGCAGACCTGGGATTGGAGGATTTTTTGGAATGAATCAGATGGAAGATCTGTTTACTTTTGAGGACAGCCCCTGGGATCTGGCTGCAGAAAAGCTCAGTCCCGGCGACACCATTTCCGCTGTGCGGGTGCTGACCCTGCTGGAAGATGAGGATGAAGAAGCTGTGGAAGGCGCTTTTCAGACGCTGACCGACCTTCGGATTACTCCGGATCTGGGAGATCTGCCCAGAGCAGCCTGCTCCGGACAGGCAGCCGACCGGCTGCGGATGGAAATGGAGCTGGCCAAGGAAGCGGATATGACGCAGGGCCTTGCAAAAGACGATCCGCTGAGAATCTATCTGGAGGATCTGGCTTCCGTTCCGGTCTGCGGAGATGAGCAGGTCCTGGCAGATCAGGCGGTTCGCGGAGATGACAGTGCCCGCGCAAAGCTGGCGGATCTGTCCCTTTCCCGGGTGGTGGAGCTGGCGCGGGATTATGCCGGATACGGCGTGCTCCTGCTGGACCTGATTCAGGAGGGCAGTCTTGGCCTGTGGCAGGGAATCCTCAGCTACGAGTCCGGCGATTTTGCTGCGGTCCGGGATTGGTGGATCCGGCACTTTATGGTCTGTGCAATCCTGCATCAGGCCCGTCAGAACGGCGTGCTTCAGCATACCCGCCAGGCGCTGGAGGATTACCGCAGCGTGGACGAACGGCTGCTGACCGACCTTGGCAGAAATCCCACTGTGGAGGAAATTTCCGAGGCACTGCACATCACGCCGGAGGACGGAGACAGACTGGCGAAAATGCTGGAAAATGCCAGAATTCTGGAGCAGGCAAGAGCTGCAGTGAAAAAGCCGGAGGAATCTCCGGAGGATGACCAGGCTGTGGAAGATACGGCCTACTTCCAGATGCGTGAGCGGATCAACGACCTGCTTTCCGGACTGGAGGAAACGGATGTGAAAATTCTGACCATGCGTTTCGGCCTGGAGGGCGGTCTTCCGCTGTCTGCGGAGGACACCGGAAAGAAGCTGGGCATGACTTCTTCGCAGGTCGTGGCCCGGGAAGCCGCTGCATTGTCGAAACTTCGAAAAGAATAATATAAAAGGTTCAAAAACCGGAAAGAGGGAACATTTATGGAGAAAACCTACTCCATTGCCATTGACGGACCTGCCGGTGCCGGCAAGAGCACCATTGCCCGCCGTCTGGCTTCCGAGCTAGGCTACTACTACGTGGATACCGGCGCAATTTACCGTACGGTCGCCTATTTTATGGATCTGTGGGGCGTCAGTCCCAAGGATGTGGACGGCGTAAACCGTTATATTGACGAGCTGACCGTGGAAATCGAATACGATGAGGACGGCCTGCAGCATATGATCATGAACGGAATGGACGTTACCGCCGACATCCGTTCTCCGGAAATCTCTCAGAAGGCATCCCTGATTTCTGCCCATAAGGTGGTCCGCGATATGCTGCTGGAAATGCAGAGAAATGTTGCAAAAGAGCACAATGTCATTATGGACGGCCGGGATATCGGTACGGTCGTGTTGCCGGATGCGGATGTGAAGATTTTCCTGACGGCCTCTGCCGAGGTTCGTGCCCGTCGCCGCTTTGATGAGCTGACCGCCAAGGGTACTAAGACTACCTTCGAAAAGGTGCTCAAGGATGTGGAACAGCGGGATTATCAGGACAGCCACCGGGCCATTGCTCCTCTGAAGCAGGCAAAGGATGCGGTTGTTCTGGATACCACCGAGCTGGATATTGACGGCGTGGTTGCGGCCATGAAGGACATTGTCAGCAAGAGGATTTCCTTATGAGCGTGACCGTTGCAAAAAGTGCCGGCTTCTGCTTCGGCGTAAGCCGTGCTGTGGAACTGGTGGAAAAGGCGGCTGCATCCGGAAAAAAAGTGGTGACGCTGGGACCAATCATTCACAACCACCATGTTGTGGCTCATTTCGAGGAAATGGGCGTATCCGTCATTGATGAGCCTTCCCAGGCACCGGATGGCTGTGCGGTGGTGATCCGCTCCCACGGCGTTTCCAGAGCGGTGTACGAGGCGCTGGAGCAGCGGGGTGTGGAGATTATTGATGCCACCTGTCCCTTTGTGAAACGAATCCATGAAATTGTCCGCAAAGCAGACGAAAACGGTGAAATTCCGGTGATTATCGGTACCCGTGCCCATCCGGAAGTAGAGGGAATTGCGGGCTGGTGCAGCCATTGCCGCATCTTTGAAACGCCGGAGGAGCTGCTGGAATGGGCAAAAGATCCCAAAACAGCAAAAGATTCGTCAATATGCATGGTTTCGCAGACAACTTCCACTGAATCTTTGTGGAATTTGTGCGTGGAAATCGTGAAAAAAGAGTTTACTAACTTGAATATTTTTGATACAATATGTAAAGCAACAGAATGTCGGCAAAGTGAAGCGGCAAAATTAAGTCAATTTTGTCAAGCCATGGTCGTTGTAGGTGACACAAAGAGTTCCAACACAGGCCGACTCGCCATGATCTGCCGCGAAAACTGCAATCGTGTGGTTCTGGTGGATAATGCCAGAGAACTGGACCCCAGTTTCTTTCAGGGTGTTGCTGATGTTGGAATCACGGCTGGCGCGTCTACGCCGGCGTGGATAATAAAGGAGGTCAACAAGACTATGAGCGAAATTGTAAATGCTGGTGCTGTTCAGGAGGAGAACTTCGCAGAACTTCTCGAGCAGTCCATCAAGACTTTAAATACAGGAGATAAGGTGACTGGTGTCGTTACCAGAATCGGCACTACCGAAGTTCAGGTAGATCTGGGTACTAAGCATGCCGGATACATCCCTGCTGACGAAGTCAGCGCGGATCCTTCTGTAAAGCCTGAGGATATCCTCAAGGTCGGCGACGAGATCGAAGTTTTCGTTGTTCGCGTCAACGATCAGGAAGGCACTGTTCAGCTGTCCAAGAAGAAGCTGGACGGCCTGAAGGTTTGGGACGACATGGCTACCTGGGCTGAGGAGAAGGTTACCGTCGAAGGCAACATCACCGAAGAGAACAAGGGCGGCCTGGTTGCCAACGTTAAGGGCATCCGCGTGTTCATCCCCGCTTCCCAGTCCGGTATTGCCAAGGGCGGCGACATGGCCGGCATGGTTGGCAAGACCGTTAAGATGAAGATTACCGAGGTTAATCGTGCTCGCCGTCGTGTGATCGGTTCCATCCGTGCTGTCAACGCTGAAGAGCGTAAGGCTGCTCAGGAGAAGATCTGGAACGAGATCGAGGTCGGCAAGGAGTACCACGGCGTTGTTAAGTCCCTGACTTCTTACGGCGCATTCGTCGATATCGGCGGCGTGGACGGCATGGTTCATGTTTCCGAGCTGAGCTGGAACCGGATCAAGAATCCCGCTGAGGTTGTTAAGATCGGTGACGAGATCGACGTTCACGTTATCTCCTTCGATCCTGTAAAGCACAAGATTTCTCTGGGCTACAAGACCGCTGAGATGAATCCTTGGAACCAGTTCACCACCAACTACAACGTTGGCGATGTTGTGGATGCCAAGATTGTCAAGCTGATGACCTTCGGCGCTTTCGCTGAGATCATCCCCGGTGTGGATGGCCTGATTCACATTTCTCAGATCGCTGACCGCCGGATCAACAAGCCCGAGGATGTTCTGTCCGAGGGTCAGGAAGTCCAGGTCAAGATCACCGATGTGGATGTAGAGAACAAGCGCATCTCTCTGTCCATCCGTGCTCTGCTGGAAGAGAACGCTGAGAACGCTGAGTAATTAGTTGTTTGATACCGGGGCCGGAACTTCCGACCCCGGTATTTATTTTCGGAGGAAAAGAAATCATGGTTAAGCATATCGTACTGTATACCCTGAAGGATGGCGTTGACAAAACTGCCGCTGTTGAAAAGATCGCATCGCTGCTTGAGCCGCTGGTCGGTCAGATCCCCGGCCTGCTGTGGATGGAAATCAATGAAACCTATCAGGGCGGCATGGACTACGCGCTGTATTCTGAGTTCGAAAGCCGGGAAGCTCTGGCAAACTACGCCGAGCATCCGCTGCATCTGGCTGCAAAGGATCAGTTCTGGGATCTGCTGGATACCCGGGTTGCTGCCGATTACGAATATTAAGCAAAAGTCCGAAAACAGGCGGCATCTATAAAACAGTTATTTTATAAAAGAAATCAAACCGGTATCAGGTATCTGCACATCAGACCCTGATGCCGGTTTTTTACGGATCAGGAGTTCCTTGTGCTGCGTCAGATGATTCGCAATGACCGGGGCGTTTTCTGCTATTGTGCCGAGATGACGCTGTTGCTGATTTATAAGCACACTCCAAACTTCCGGATTTTTTATACAGAAAACCGGTGTGATTTCTGAAAATCACACCGGTTCTTTTTATTACGGAATTTTACTGCGGGGAAAGCTCTACCTGTCTTCTCAGGATGGTAAAGGGCGGTACCTGACGGGGGAGAGGAAGCCGGAACTTCATCTGAGGCGTTCTGGGTTCCGACAAAGCGACACCTTCCGGATCGGTCATATTCCCTGCGGTAACCGGAAACGGCCGTGTGTCGGGGCCTACGGCCTCGAGAACGTCACCTTCGGTGAACTTGTTGCGCAGGCTGCAGGTTGCAATGCCGTTTTCATCGCAGCTTTCCACAATGGCGCAGATCTGCCACTGGCGGATATAGCGGGAATTGCTGGTGTACTGTCCCGGCTCACCGTAGTAGAAGCCGGTAGAGTAGACACGGTGAGAAACATGGTCCACTTCGTCCCGCCAGACGGGATCGATTTCACGTCCTGCTGAGATGTCGTCAATGACATGCCGGTAGGCACCGGTGATGATTGCGGCGTAGTAGGCACTTTTGGCACGGCCTTCGACTTTGATGCAGTCCACGCCGGCATCCATCAGATCCTGAATGTGATCGATCATGCACATATCGCGGGAGTTGAGGATGTAAGTACCTTTTTCGTCCTCGTAAACGGGGAAGTATTCTCCGGGACGTTTTTCCTCCATCAGTGCGTACTGATAGCGGCAGGGCTGGGCGCAGGCACCCCGGTTTGAGTCCCGGCCGGTCATGTAGTTGCTCAGCAGGCACCGTCCGGAGTAGCTGACGCACATTGCGCCGTGGCCAAAGGTTTCAATTTCCAGTTCCCTGGGGGTCTTCTGACGAATCTCGCGGATTTCCTCCAGACTCAGTTCCCGGGCCAGAACCACACGCTGGGCACCCAGATCGAACCATGCGTTTGCGCATTCGTAGTTGGCAATGGACTGCTGGGTGGAAACATGCCGTGCGCAATGCGGGGCGTATTTGCCGGCCAGGGTAAATGCGCCAAGATCGGCAAGAATCAGAGCGTCCACGCCGGCATCGTCCAGCATGGCAAGGTGCTCGGGAAGACGGGCAACCTCATCGTTTCGGGGCATGGTGTTTACGGTGCAGTGTACCTTAACACCGTGGCTGTGGGCATATGCCACAGCCTTCGGCAGTTCTTCAGGTGAGAAATTTCCGGCAAAGGAGCGCATTCCAAAACTGGTGCCGGCAAGGTACACAGCATCTGCTCCGTAGAGCACGGCCATGCGAAGCCGCTCCATATCGCCTGCCGGGCTGAGCAGTTCCAGGTTTGCCATCAATCGTTATCCTCCAGACTTTCCAGGAATTCGTTATGTCCCTCCTCCGTTTCGGAGAAGTGGTGCACGCCGGTCTCGGGGTCCATGGCGTAGTAGAAGTAATTGGTGTCGTCGGGGTCCAGAGCGGCGTTCAGACTGTGAAGGCCGGGGTTGCAGATGGCACCGGGAGTCAGACCAGTGTGCAGATAAGTGTTGTAGGGACTGTCAATTTTCAGATCCTCTGCGGTCAGCTCTTCCTTGTGCTCGCCGAGTGCATAGATAACGGCGGCGTCGATGTTCAGGAAGGGAGGCGTATCGCCCCAGTTGTACAGACGGTTGTAAATGACAGAGGAAATGGTGTAGCTTTCCAGTGTATTTGCGGTTTCTTTTTCAATCATGGAGGCAATGGTTACCACCTCGTAGACCGAAATCTGATGGTCCGCAATATAGGCTTCGTCGAAGCCGTTGTCAGCCATAATGGTGTTGAGCCGCTTGTTCAGCTCCTCAATGCTGGAAATGTGCGCCTGGTCGAAACGATATTCGAAGTTGTCCAGGAGCTTTTCCAGAACACGTCTGGGCTCATCGTTGGTGTAGAACTTGTAGGTGTCCGGGAACAGGAAGCCTTCCAGGCAGTTGTTGGTGCCGCGGGTTACATCCTTGAGGAACCAGTAATCCTCCAGTTCTCCACCGGATGCCCAGCTGGAAAGTTCCTCGGCAGAGCAGACACCCTTGGATTCCAGAAGAGAGAAAATCTGTGCACAGGTGTAGCCTTCCGGAATGACCACTTCTACGATTTCACGGCTGTCGGAATAGTAGTTCATGGAATTGACCAGAGCCATATAGTCCATGTGCGTATTCAGGGCAAAGGTACCTTCGCTGATCTGGTCCCATTTGTCGGCAAAATTTACATACAGCTCAAACAGGTCAGGGTACTTGATCAGGCCCTTGTCCTTGAGCTTGGCGGAAACGTCTTCCAGCGAGTCATCTTCAGTGATCGTAATGACAATGGGCTGATCGCCACGGCCAAAGGCCAGAACATCAGCTGCACACAGCCAGAGAACACGGCCAAGGGTGACACCGATGATCAGAATGATTGCGGCCCAGATAATGGTTGCCATAATGTGGGGCAGACCCAGAAAACCATAGCCGTTTTTTCGCCGGGGCCGGCGCTTTTTGACAGCCTTTTCTTTTGCCTCGTCTTCCTCCGGAGCATCCGAAGCAGATTCGGAAATATCTTCTCCCGATTCCGTTGCCAGCAGAGGCATTTCGTCGTTGTCGAGAATTTTTTTCAGGGAAGCATCCAGCTCAGCGGTATCGCCCAGTTCAGGGGGGGCACCTGCAGGAGTTTCACCGACTGCTGCAGCTGCATCCCGGAGGAGAGCATCAATGTCATCCACCGGAGAATCCGCTGCAGGATCAGGGGTGGGGGAAGATGTTTGACCGAGCAGGGCATCCACTTCCTGAATGCAGCTGTCAATATCTTCGGAATTGTCTGACGGGGCTTCAGAAGGATCGGCAGAAACACTGTCAAAGCGGATGGTGCCCTCTACCGGCGGGAAAGGAGCAGAATTGGAAGAATCCGAAGGCTCGTCGGCATACTGGTCATCCAGAAATGCCGCAGAGCTGTTATCTTCTGCGGCAGGAGCACCCCAGTTTTCCTCCTGGGCCTCCTCGATGATCGATTCCAGGTCGAATTCTTCTGCAGGGGAGGCAGTGACGGACTCCGGTACTGCTGTGTCCTGCGCTTCTCCTGCGATGGGGAAGGCCTGCATGTCCTCTCCTGAAGGAGTTGCATTGTTGTCAGGAGAAGACGGGTTACGTTTTTTATTGTCCATAAAGGTTCCTCCAGAATCAGCGGATGACCACTTGCTGTGCAATGGCATCCGCAGTATCCTGTCCTTTCAGAGCTGCAATCAGCGCAAGTCCGAAAGGAACAGCGCAGCCGGCAGAAGTGCCGGTGATCAGCCTGCCGTCCCGCACAAAGGGAACATTGGGGATCATTCTGGCAGAACCCATGTTTTCTTCACAGCCGGGGTAGCAGGTGGCATTTTTGTTGTCGGTAATGTGCAGCCAGGCCAGGATTGTGGGCGCAGCGCAGATGGCTGCCACAAATTTCCCGTGCTCCCAGGCATAGGAAACGGCCTGCAGGGCCTGGGTGCTGTCCAGAAGACTGCGGACACCGCCCATTCCACCGGGAAGAACGATCATTTCCATGTCTTCCGGATTCAGTTCGGAAATGGTGATATCTGCCTGCACGGGAATGCCGTGGCTGCCGGGAACGATTTTTCCGGTTACGCCTACGGTTGTAACTTCGATTCCAGCACGGCGCATCAGATCGATGGGGGCAACGGCTTCGGTTTCTTCAAATCCCTGTCCCAAAAGAACATAAACCATCAGTTATTCCTCCAGACATGCCGCAATGCGGCGGTAGATTTCTTCGTGGATGTCTTCGATGCTGCGCATCTGCCCGTCCCGGACGCAGTTGATCACGGTCCAGCCGTAATAGGCTGCTGCGGCACGTCCGGTTTCCCGGCAGGTGGCAAGATAGGCGTGATCCTTTTCGTGAATATCAGCGTGGGTGTGGGTGTCGGATTCTCTGCGGCGCATCATCTGCTCGGTGAAGTCGGTGGGGACATCCAGATAGAGGACCAGATCCGGTCGGGGAAGTCCCAGCTTCTCGTATTCAAATTCATAGAGCCATTTTAGAAAATCGCCTCTTGTCTGCGCGGGCTCCTTGGAAGCCTGATGAACAGCGTTGGAGGTCGTGTAGCGGTCGGACAGTACCAGTCCGCCCTGCTCATACCAGCTGCCCCAGACTTTTTTATAGGAAGCATACCGGTCAACGGCGTAAAAGGACGATGCAGCATAAGGATTGACATCGCTGGGGCTATCGCCGAACTCGCCGCCGAGATACATCCGGATCAGAGCAGAACTGGGCTCGGAATACTGGGGGAATACCAGCTTCTGAAAAACGGTTCCTTCTTTTTCCAGACGCTCCGTCAGCAGACGGAACTGGGTGGATTTTCCGGATCCGTCTGTTCCTTCAATTACTATCAGTTTACCCATTTTTATGCCGACGCCTCCGCTCTTTCAGACATTCCATCACAAATTTTGGCCGGGAAACCGTGCGACTGATCCGGCGGGGATCCTGAAACAGCCGATAGAGCCATTCCATGTTGCACCTGCGGATCCATTCGGGAGCACGGTTAAGTGTGCCGGAGTATACGTCCAGACTTCCGCCCAGACCAATCATAAATCTGGCATTGAGCTCCTGCAGATGGGAATCCATGAAAAACTCCTGCTTAGGCGCACCCAGACAGACAAAAACCACATCGGCGCAGGATTTGTTAATCAGATCGATAATCGGCTTCGGATCGTCAAAAAATCCGTGGTGAAAACCGCAGATATTCAGTCCCGGATAGGTTTTGGCCAGATTTTCCGCTGCAGCTTCGGCCACGCCGGGACGGCTGCCCAGCAGAAACAGCTTCTGCCCGCTTTTTGCCATGCGGGCACAGAGCTTGCTGGCAAAATCAATTCCGGGCACCTTGCCCTTAAGGGGATTGCCCAGAATCTTTGCACCCATAACAGCACCTGCTCCGTCCGGGATGACAAGAGCTGCCCGATTCAGGACAGCCTGGTATTCCGGTGCGTGAAGTGCACAGTATAAGATTTCCGCATTGGGGGTAACACAGAATCCTTTGCTTCCGCTGTTAAGCAGATCCTCGGCGGCATCCAGTGCCTCTTCCATGGATACGTTGTCAAATGCTACACCCATGACATCAACTTTCAGAGAAATCAACTCCGTTCTCCGTTCATAATACGACTATTTTACTAAGGATATCATATTTCTTGCCATTTGTCCACTATTCGGCTATTTTGAATTCTTAATTTTGTGGGTTTGTGGAAATTTAGACCGGGCGGTTGCATATTCCGGTAAAAGCTGATAAAATACAGATGTAATGAATTATAAAGGACGTATAAAGATATGAGCGACAACGCGATTACTTTTCGGGATCTGGGCCTCTCGGAGGCAATGCTGAAAGCTCTTGAGAAAAAGGGCTACGGATACCCGACAACCATCCAGGCGGAAGCCATTCCTTCGTTTCTGGAGTGGAAGGATGTGATTGCCAAGGCACCTACCGGAACCGGTAAGACCTTTGCTTTCGGCATTCCCATGATTGAACATATTGATCCTGCATCCGAGGATGTTCAGGGACTGATTCTTGCACCTACCCGGGAACTGGCCATCCAGATCGGGGACGAGCTGCGCGGACTTCTGACCTATTATCAGGGAATCCGGGTGGCGGTGCTGTACGGCGGTGCCGGTATCGTCGGTCAGGCCAGACAGCTGGAGAAGAAACCCCAGATCGTGGTGGCAACCCCCGGACGGCTGATGGATCACTACAACCGCAAGAATATCCGCCTGGACAGAATCCTGACGGTGGTTCTCGATGAGGCGGATCGGATGCTGGACATGGGCTTTTTCAAGGACGTGACCCGCATCATCGAAAAAGTGAAGAACCGGAAGAATCTGGGCCTGTTTTCCGCAACCATCTCCCAGGAGGTTATGACGGTTTCCTGGATGTACCAGCGGGACGAGGTGGAAATCACCGTAGAGCCCAAGCTGGAGGACAAGCCGGACATCGACCAGTATTCCCTGACCTGCACACCGCTGGAAAAGGCGGAGCTGACATTGCGGCTGATTCGCTCCCAGGGCTTTGAGCGGGTGATGATTTTCTGCAATACCAAGCATATGTGCCAGCGGCTGTGTGATGATTTCCAGAGAGAAGGCGCCGACTGCGAGTGCATTCACGGCGACATCCGCCAGAACCTCCGGGAAAAGACCATGCAGCGCTACCGCGACGGCAAGCTGGCAATCCTGATTGCCACAGACGTGGCCTCCCGCGGCATCGATGTGGATGATGTTGACTGTGTGATCAACTACGATGTTCCGGAGGAAAACGAATACTACGTGCATAGAATCGGCCGTACCGGCCGTGCCAAGCGGAAGGGTGCCGCATTTTCCATTATCGGCAATTTCCCCGAAAAAGCGAAGCTGGATGAAATCGCAAAGTATTCTCAGTACACCATCCGTCCTATGGTCCTCAATGCGGACGGAACCCTGACCGAGGAAGAGGTGAAGGCTCCCGCTCCTGTGCGGAAGCGCTTCCGTTGACTGGGCCGGAACTGGGATTTCTGCTGCTTGGAAGCTCGCTGGGAAATCCGGACAGGAAAATCCTGACGGTTCCCCAGATGCGGAATCTGGCCCTTTGCATCCGGACTGCACCCCGGGGTGAAGAGGACAGGCAGATGTCGGCACAGGATCTGAAAGCACTTGGCTACGGCGAGGATGCGGCGCAGCGTATTCTGGGACTGCTGGGGCAGGAGGAGCTTGCAGAGCATTATCTGAGTCGCGCCGCCGTAAACGGCTGCGTGCTGCTGACCAGAGTTTCGGAGCATTATCCCCGGGCAATCCGCAGAGCCCTTGGGCTGGAAAGTCCGGGATGTATCTGGGCCAAGGGAAATCTGGAGCTTCTGAAAACCCCCATGGTTTCTCTGGTGGGCAGCCGGGAGCTGCATCCGAAAAACAGACGGTTTGCCCGGGAGGTCGGCATTCAGGCTGCCAGACAGGGGTATACGCTGGTTTCCGGAAATGCCCGGGGAGCGGACCGGACTGCGCAGGATGCGGCCCTTCTTGCCGGAGGCTGCGTGATCAGCATTGTGGCAGATGATCTGGAACACAAATATCCCGGCGATAAGATGCTGTATCTCAGTGAGAACAGCTTTGATCTGCCTTTTTCCGCACAGCGTGCCCTGAGCCGTAACCGGCTGATTCACAGCCTCGGCTGCAAGACGTTTGTTGCGCAGTGTACGCTGGGATCAGGCGGAACTTGGGACGGAACTGTAAAAAATCTGAGCAGGCACTGCAGTCCTGTATTCTGCTTCGATGACGGCAGTGAAGCTGCCGGACAGCTGCGGCAGATGGGCGCTGTGGGAATCGGTATGGAAGAGCTTGCAGATTTTTCACAGCTTGAGCCTGTACAGACTTCTTTTTTTGAAAACAACTTCTGACCGATGACGGATTCTGTCATCGGTCGTTTTTTATGCTGCTGCAGAGTATCTGCAAAATCCTTCCGATTCATGCAGCACAATATTGCCATATGAAACGGCCTGTGATATGATAGCCGGGAGAGGACGTGATTATTATGAGCAGAGCAGATGAGATTTATCGTGCTACCTGTCTGGACATTTTGGAAAACGGTTTTTCTGACAAAGATCTGGAGGTCCGGCCTCACTGGGAGGACGGTACCCCTGCCCATACCATAAAAAAATTCGGTGTGGTGAATCGATATAACCTGGCAGAGGAATTCCCAATCATGACCCTGCGCAGAACCTACTGGAAGTCTGCGGTAGATGAGCTGCTGTGGATCTGGCAGAAAAAGTCCAACCGGATTGCAGACCTGGGCAGTCATGTCTGGGACGAATGGGCCGGAGAAGATGGAACCATCGGCAAAGCCTACGGCTACCAGCTGGGACAGAAGCACCACTACAAGGAAGGCGATTTTGATCAGGTTGACCGGGTACTGTATGACCTTAAGCACAATCCTGCATCCCGCCGCATCCTGACAAATATCTACAATTTTGAGGACTTGCACGAAATGAACCTCTATCCCTGCGCCTATTCCATGACATTCAATGTCACCGGCAATAAGCTGAATGCGATTCTGAATCAGCGCAGTCAGGATATGCTCACCGCAAACAACTGGAACGTGGTGCAGTATGCGGTGCTGGTGCACATGATGGCACAGGTTTCCGGCCTTCAGGTGGGAGAATTGGTGCATGTCATTGCCGACTGCCACATTTACGACCGGCATATCCCGGCGGTAAAGGCCATGCTGGAAAAGGAAGGATTCCCGGCTCCCCAATTTTCAGCAGATCCCGGCGTAACCGATTTTTATGCATTTACCAAGGATAGCTTCAAAGTCGAAAACTATCAGTATCATCCCTTCGATTTTGAAATTCCCATGGCAATCTGAGGTGGCGGTTTGGAAGCAATTGTAGCAGTTTATGAGGACTGGGGAATCGGACGGGACGGAACCCAGCCTGTGGCCCTGTCTGCGGACAGAAAGTTTTTCCGGGAAATGACCCGCGGCGCAGCGGTGATTGTGGGCAGAAGAACGCTGGAGGATTTTCCGGGCGGCAGGCCTCTGCCCAAACGGGTAAATGTGGTGCTGACGGGACAGAATCGGGAAATCCCCGGGGCAGTGATCTGCCACAGTCCGGAGGAAGCTTTGAAGCAGACCGCCGGATTTGAAAAGGTAATGGTGATCGGCGGCGGCAGCGTCTACAGACAGATGCTGCATTGCTGCCGGTCGGCACTGGTGACAAAGGTACACACAAATCCCGGATCGGATACATTTTTCCCCAATCTGGATCAGGACAGTCACTGGAAGCTGGAGGAAATCCTCCAGTCCGGGGAGGAAAACGGAATCCGCTATGAAATGTGCCGGTATGTGCGCATTGCGGAGGATTCGGAAAATCCTTCCGAAAAAATATGAGAAAGAAGCATGCATATGGATACCATCAAATTTCAGTATGCAAAAAAGCCGCTTATGATTGCCCACCGGGGCGTCAGCGGCCTGGAAACCGAAAATACCTGCGCAGCCTTCGTGGCGGCAGGCAACCGCGGTTACTATGGCATTGAAACAGATGTTCACAGAACCAGAGATGGAAAGTTTGTTGTTTTTCATGACGACAATACCAGCCGGGTTTCCGGTGTGGATCATCAGATCGAGGAAACAGACTACGACACCCTGCGTGCCATGCAGCTGCTGTCCAGAGACGGCAGGGCCGAAAGATCTGACCTGCGGATTCCAAACCTGCAGGAGTATATCGATATCTGCAAGGCATACGAAAAGGTCTGTATTCTGGAACTGAAAAATCATATGAGCCGGGAAGATGTGAACCGGATTTGTGACATTGCAGAGGAAATGGAATATCTTCCCCACATCATCTTTATTTCCTTTGATTTTGAAAATCTGGTATCTATCAAGCAGCGCTATCCGAATCACAAGGTGCAGTTTCTGACCAATCAGTGCGACGAGGCACTGGTGCAGAAACTGGCGGAGTACAAAATGGATCTGGATATCTATTTTGGCGGCCTGGATGCCCACACGGCGCAGACCTGCCATGATGCAGGCATCGAGATCAACTGCTGGACAGTGGACAGTCCGGCAGATGCAGAAAAAATGACGAAACTCGGCGTCAGATACATTACTTCCAACATTCTGGAATAATTTTTTGAAAGGAGAAGCCCATGGCACAGTATATTATGGCCCTGGACTCCGGTACTACCAGCAACCGGTGTATTCTGTTTGACAGGCAGGGAAGAATCTGCAGCGTGGCCCAGAAGGAGTTTACCCAGTATTTTCCCCGTCCGGGCTGGGTGGAACATGATGCGGATGAGATTTTCACAACGCAGCTGGAGGTTGCCCAGATGGCACTGCATAACGTCGGTGCCACGGCTGCGGATATTGCTGCCATCGGCATCACCAACCAGCGGGAAACCACGATTGTGTGGAACAGACTGACGGGCCGGCCCATTCACAATGCCATTGTCTGGCAGTGCAGACGGACCGCCGGCTACTGCGACCGGCTGCGGGAGGAAGGCTTTGAAGATACCATCCGCAGCAAAACCGGCCTGGTTCTGGACCCGTATTTTTCCGGAACAAAAATCCGCTGGCTGCTGGAAAATGTACCCGGTGCCAGAGAGCAGGCGGAACGGGGCGAGCTTCTGTTCGGCACAGTGGAAACGTGGCTGATCTGGAAGCTGACCGGGGGAACTGTCCATGTTACGGATTATTCCAATGCGTCCAGAACGCTTCTGTTCAACATCAATACGCTGGAATGGGACAGCGAAATCCTGGAAAAGCTTCAGATTCCTGCATCCATGCTGCCGAAGGCGGTACCGTCGAGCTGTGTGTATGGACAAACCGATGCTGCCTTTTTTGGCGCACCGATTCCCATTGCCGGTGCAGCCGGCGACCAGCAGGCGGCGCTGTTCGGACAGACCTGCTTTGATGCGGGCGAGGCCAAGGTCACCTACGGAACCGGCGCATTTCTGCTGATGAATACCGGAGAAAAGCCTATTTTCTCCAGAAACGGACTTCTTTCCACCATCGCCTGGGGGCTGGACGGAAAGGTAAACTACGCCTTGGAAGGTTCCATTTTTGTGGCGGGGGCTGCGATTCAGTGGCTGCGGGACGAGATGCGTTTCATTGAGTCCGCTGCGGATTCGGAATACATGGCAAGGAAAGTCAGCGACACCAACGGATGCTATGTGGTCCCGGCCTTTACAGGGCTTGGTGCGCCTCACTGGGATGCCTACGCAAGAGGTGCCATTGTAGGACTGACCCGGGGAGTGAACAAATACCATATCATCCGTGCAACACTGGACTCGGTGGCCTATCAGACCCGGGATGTGCTGCTTGCCATGGAAGCGGATGCCGGGAAAAAGGTTTCCATGCTCAGAACGGACGGCGGAGCTGCCGCCAACAACTATCTGCTGCAGTCTCAGGCGGATATCAATGGTGCGCCGGTGCTGCGGCCGAAATGCGTGGAAACCACGGCAATGGGCGCCGCCTATCTGGCAGGACTGGCAGTGGGATACTGGAAGGACCTGGAGGAAATCCGCCGGAACTGGGCGGCAGACCGGACCTTCGTCCCCGAAATCTCTGAAGAAGAGCGGGACAAGCGGCTCTCCGGCTGGCAGAAAGCGGTTCAGAGAACCAAGGGCTGGGCATCTGACGAATAAAAAACTGAACCCCACCTGTGCGGCGGCCTGAGCTGCCGAACGACAGGTGGGGTGTTTGATTTTCGGCATGAGCCAAGGAGCCGGGGAGAAAAGAATCGGGTCTGCCGCCTGCATACGCAGGAAGCAGACCCGGAAAGCACGGAAGATTTTCTGCCGGTCACTTGATGTGCACGTGGTTATTGATGTGATCCTGGCAGTAGCAGTAATATCCGTTGCAGCGGGAGCAGTAACGGAATTCCAGCTCGGGATTGGAAACGTCAGTCCGTCCGCATACGGTACATTTGTGAGTGTAGGAAACCTTTCCGCTGCCCTTTTCGGTCTGAGAAGAATTTCCGGGAGCCGGGTTGAACGGAATGGTTTTTGCTTTTTTGTGGCTTTTGCCGCCTTTGAAACGCTGGTTCATTTTGACTCTCCAGCTGAACGGCAGCAGGTTGATGACGTCTTTGCCGAAGAAAAGGAAGTAGTTGGCAAGGGAGACAATGGAGAACAGGTTATCCGGGAACCGATAGGTAATCAGTCCCATAACTGCGATGACCAGGTAAACCAGTGCCAGAACCCAAGCCCGAATGGGAATGAAGAAGAAAATCAGGAACTGACTTTCGGGATACAGGGTGGCAAAGGCCAGAACCATGCTCAGGTTCAGGAAAGAAACACTTGCCCAGCCGCCGAAAATCAGGCAGTAGATATCCATCAGCACCACACCGGTGAGATAGAACAGATTGAATTTCAGGGTGCCCCATGCCCGCTCGACGGCATTTCCCAGAGAATAATAGCAGACCAGGGCAATCAGCGCCAGAAACAGATTGTTATGGAAGAATGCGATGGGATAGGTAAACAGTCTCCAGATCTGGCCGTGGAGAATTTTTGAACGGTCAAAAGACAAAATCTCCAGCAGAACCGGATTCTGCGTTGCGAGGGTAGTCAGATAGACCAGTGCAGAGCCAAGGCAGATATACAGCATCAGGTTTGGGATGCCCTTGCTCTGATTGCGGTAGCAGAAACGGTCAAAGCGCTTGCGCAGGTTTTTCAAAATGGTCAACTCCTGTTGTATAGTGGCTTTATTTTAACAGGGATTTTCTGAAAAGTCCATAGATGATTTGTGAACAAAAAAGGGAATATAGTCGAAAAAATACTTGACAATCCGGAAAACACGGGATACAATAACTATAACTGCATATAGCCTTATCAAGAGCGGTGGAGGGAACGGCCCGATGAAACCCGGCAACCTGTTAATTCAAGGTGCCAAATCCGGCGGCAAACGAAAGATGAGGGTTCGATATATCGCACATCGGATCTTCGGTGTGCGGTTTTTTTGTTTTTGTGTGATAGCGTTATTATCAAGAAAGGATTTCAAACCAATGGAAAAAAGATTATTTACTTCCGAATGTGTTACCAACGGACACCCGGATAAGGTGGCGGACTCCATTTCCGATGCCATCCTCGATGCATGCCTTGCACAGGATCCCGGCTCCAGAGTTGCCTGCGAAACACTGGTTACCACCAATTTCTGCCTGATCAGCGGCGAAATCACCACCAAAGCACAGGTGGACTATGAGGCAGTTGCAAGAAAAGCAATCCGCGAAATCGGCTATGTTTATCCCGATGCAGGCTTCTGCGCAGATACGGTGGAAATTGTCTGCAAAATCCACACGCAGTCTGCCGATATTGCCATGGGCACCAACGACGAAGTCGGCGGCGCAGGCGATCAGGGCATGATGTTCGGCGGTGCCTGCACCCAGACTCCTGAGCTGATGCCTCTGCCCGTTGCACTGGCCCGTGCTCTGTGCAACCGGCTGACCGAGTCCATGAAGGAAAACGCCATGCTGCGTCCGGACGGAAAAACCCAGGTGACGGTGGAATTCAACGAAGACGGCAGCGTTGCCGGCATTGATACGGTGGTTGTCTCTGTTATGCACAGTGCAGACTATGCCATGGAGGATCTGCGCGCCTACATCAGAGAGCAGGTAATCGCTCCGGTGCTGAGCCGCTACGGCTTCAGCATTGAGCATGTGGCCCACATCCACATCAATCCCACCGGAAACTTTGTGATCGGCGGCCCCAACGGTGACACCGGCCTGACCGGACGGAAGATCATCGTGGATACCTACGGCGGATACTTCTCCCACGGCGGCGGCGCTTTCTCCGGAAAGGATCCGACCAAGGTTGACCGGAGTGCAGCCTATATTGCCCGCTACATGGCAAAGAACGTTGTTGCCGCAGGTCTGGCTACCCAGGTTCAGGTGCAGCTGGCCTACGCCATCGGCGTTGCACAGCCGGTATCCCTGCGGGTGGACAGCTACGGCACCGGCGTGATCTCTGACGAGAAGATCACCAATCTGCTGCGCAAGACCGTGGATCTGACCCCTGCCGGAATTATCCGCAGACTGGATCTGCGCCGGCCCATCTATGCCCCCACTGCAGCCATCGGCCACTTCGGCGTGGAAGGCAGACCCTGGGAGAAAACAGACCTGGCAGAAGAGCTGAAGGCACTGGCCGGAATCTGAGTTCCCGTGTCCCGGATGGGTACTTGTCCGGAAAACTGTTTGTGAATCGAAAAATGGAGCGTATCGTGTGCGGTACGCTCCATTTTGTCATATGCCGGCTGAGTCCGGAAAATTTTCCCGAAGTGCCGGGTTTGGGCTATGAATCGGAAATTCAATTTGCAATCCGGCGGGAATCCTGATATGATAGCAGTATTAAACCAATGCTGGAGGAAGCTTATGCTGGACTATATTCGAGTTGCCTGTGCCGTGCCTCCGGTTCGGGTGGGCGACGTTACAAAAAATGTAGAGGATATCTGCGTGCGGATTGCACAGGCAGATGAAAAGAATGCGGATCTTCTGATTTTTCCGGAACTGGCACTGACAGGTTATACCTGCGCAGACCTGTTTTTTCAGGATACACTGTTAAATGCCTGCAAGGCGGGACTTGCACAAATTGCTGCCGTTACGGCTGACCATCCCAATATGACCGTGGTGGTGGGCCTGCCGGCGCTGATCGGCGGGCAGATGTACAACTGCGGTGCTGTGCTGTCCGATGGACGGTGCCACGGTCTGGTTCCCAAAACCTATCTGCCCAATTACAACGAATTTTATGAGCGGCGCTGGTTCTCGTCTTCGGAAGACCTGTTTTTGACGGAAGTGGACGCAGCAGACCTGGGACTGGAGAAATCCTACCCTGTGCCTGTGGGCCGGGATACCCTGTTCCGGCTGGGAGACGGCACGGTGATGGGCGTGGAAATCTGCGAGGATCTGTGGACGGTAATGCCACCGTCTACCATGCAGACGCTGAACGGTGCAGAATTGATTGTAAATCTGTCGGCATCCAATGAAACCGTGGGAAAGCGGAAGTACCGCAGGAACCTTGTTCAGCATCAGTCCTCCATCTGCAGCTGCATCTATGCCTATACCTCTGCCGGCTGTACGGAATCGACACAGGACCTTGTTTTCTCGGGACACAGCATTATTGCGGAAGACGGAGAAGTGCTGCAGGAAAATCAGGAACTGATCGCAAGTGACTACCTGATGATCTGCGATGCCGATCTGGGAAAGGTCCGGGCTGCCCGCCGGAAAAACAAGAGCATCAAGGATGCGTCCTCTTTCTATGGCAAGACGGAACCCATGCGCACCATTGACTGCGGCTGCAAAGCGCTGCGTTCTGACGGAATGCTGTACAGCCTGGATAAGCTGCCCTTTGTTCCCTCCGCCCGGGAGGATCGGATGGAACAGTGTATGTCGATTTTCGGCATTCAGGTGGCGGGTCTGGCACAGCGGCTGAAAACCATTGGTTCCAATGCGGTCATCGGGGTTTCCGGAGGCCTGGATTCTACGCTGGCCCTGCTGGTGACGGTGGAAGCTATGCGCAAAATCGGAAAATCTGCGGAAAATGTGTTTGCGCTTACCATGCCGTGCTTTGGTACCTCGGACAGAACCCACAGCAATTCCTGGAAGCTGATGGAAGCACTGGGCGTCAATGCCAGGGAAATCTGTATCAAATCCGCTGTGACCGGTCACTTTGCCGATATCGGACATGATCCGTCAGTGTTCAACGGGACCTACGAAAATGCGCAGGCCCGGGAGAGAACCCAGATTCTGATGGATTATGCCAGTGTGGTCGGCGGTATTGTTGTCGGCACCGGCGATCTGAGCGAGCTGGCCCTGGGATGGTGCACCTACAACGGCGACCATATGAGCATGTATGGTGTCAATGCCTCCATACCCAAGACTCTGATTCGCTGGATGATCGAGGCACTGGCAGAATATCCCGGTTTCCGGGCTGCCCGGGATATTCTGATGGATATTCTGAACACGCCAATCAGCCCGGAACTGCTTCCGCCGGACGAAAAAGGAAACATTGCTCAGTACACGGAGGACCTGGTGGGACCTTATGCGCTGCATGATTTCTTCCTGTACTATATGATGCGCTTCGGCTTTGCTCCGAGGAAAATCTATACGCTGGCCTGCCGTGCATTCCGGGACGATTTTGCGCCGGAAACCGTCCGGAAGTGGATGAAGGCCTTCTATCGCAGATTTTTCACCCAGCAGTTCAAGAGAAGCTGTATGCCGGATGGAGTAAAGGTCGGCGACCTTTCCCTCAGTCCCCGCGGCGACTGGCGGATGCCCAGCGATGCCAGTGCCCGGATCTGGCTGGACGAAATCGAAAAACTGTAAAGCTACAGCAGCAAAGGCTGCAGCTGATATCCCTCAAGCGCTGCTTTCAGCGTTTGAGGGATTTTTGTAAAGTCCGCAACCAGAGAAGTGGGCTTTTTCACCGGATCGTCCTGTCGGAAGGGGACAAAGTAGTAGTTACGGCGTGCCATCAGCCTGCCGATGTTTTCGGCGGCGCCTGCCAGAGCATCATTGGTAGAGATGGCAATGATTACAGGCCTTCCGTTGCGCAGATGACTTTTTGCGGCCATGGTCACAGGCCCGTCTGCGATGGAATGGGAGAGCTTTGCCAGGGTATTTCCGGTGCAGGGAGCAATGACCAGTGCATCCAGCAGCTTTTTTGGGCCGATAGGCTCGGCTGCAGCGATGGTGTGAATGGGCTCGGCTCCGCAGAACGTGCTGGCTTTCAGAATGTGTTCCTGTGCGGTTCCAAAGCGGCTGTCTGTGGTATAGGCGGCGTGGGAAAGAATGGGTACAACCTGATATTCCCCGGCGAGCTGCTCAAGTACGGGGAAAACGGCAGCATAAGTACAGAACGAGCCTGTCATTGCAAATCCAATGGTCATAATACTTCCTCCTTGATAAAATAACCCAGAACGGTGCGTCCAATGAGCGTACCGGCGCTTTCCGGAACCATTTTTCCGGGAAGTCCCCGGGCGGAGATGACACGGTTTCCTTCTATTCCGGGAACCGAAGCCAGATCAATCAGCAGCCCTGCGTGTCCGGCGGTATCTTCGGCAGAGAGAACCGGGGCGGGGATGGTGTTGAAAACCACCCGCCAACGGGACAGATCTTTCCGGGCTTGCTCTATGGAAACTGTATGGAAGCCGGCGGCGCTGAGAAAAGCCTGAGTTCGGGCGTTTCTGAGGGCAATGGTTACCTCTGCATTGGTTTTGCGAAGCATTTCCGCGAGAAATTTTGCGATGCGCCCGGAGCCGAGAATCAGCACCGGACAGTGGTTCCAAACTCTGGGAAGCTGTTCTGATGCAAGTCGAATGGCACATTCTGCAGTCAGACGGGCATTTTCACAGACGTAGCCTTCGTCTTCGAGCAGATTCCGGATCGGATTGGTTCCGGTGTCCGGAGTCTGAAGAAAACCACCGAATACCGGAATGCCGGAAGTCAGATTTTCCGGAAGAGGCTTCCGGAAGGGGACCGGCAGAAGAATTCCGTCGGCTCCGCCGGCATCCGGGATGCAGGTACACCCGTGCTGTACCAGAAACTCTTCGGCCCAGCACAAAGGCGGTGTTTTCTCAGGGATAAAAATCTGCGGTAAAGTCATGGCAATCACCCTTTCAGTTCAGATTATGACAGCTGCTGTGCGGTGGTGCTTGATTTTTGACGGACTTTCTGTATAATGAAAGAAAGAGGTGATCAATCTATGCAAAGACTAGGCTTTATTCATGACATGATGGATGTGAAGGTGCTGGTCCTGTTTGTGACTGCCCGCGCCGATTACCCCATGACAATTCAGGAGATTTATGAGCTGTGTTATCAGGACGAGTGCCTGAGTTATTTTGATATTTGTACGGCAGTGCCCGAGATGGTAAAGACCGGCCACCTGGAAGAGGTGGAACACGAGCAGTACCGGATTACTGAAAAGGGACGGCAGGACGGAGCTGTTACAGAGGACTCCATCGCATTTACCGTAAAGCAGAAAGCAGAGAACGCTGTCAACCGGTTCAACCGCCAGCTTCGCAGAAGCAAGTTCGTGAAAACACAGGTTGTGCCCAGAAAGAGCGGCGACTATTCCGTGATTATGGCGCTGGATGATGAGGTCGGCAACCTGATGACACTGGAGCTATTGGCCCCGAATCATCGCCAGGCGGTGCGTCTGGGAAAACTGTTCGAAAAAAAGGCGGAGGATTTGTATAACCTTACAATGAACGAGCTTTTGGACAATGAGGACGAAATAGATGAATAACACCCCTTGTCGAACACTCTTTTTTGTGATATAGTATAAATACACCGGAGAACCGGTGACACGAAAGGAGCTGCCGCATATGAAATTTCAGTTCAGTGAGAAAAAAGTTCGTCTTCCCGATAACGTTCACGCCTATGCCGAGAAGAAAGTTATGAAGCTGGCTCGGTTCTTTGAGGAAGATGCGGAGGCACTTGTCGTCTTTTCCGTAGAGAAAAACCGGAATAACGTGGAGCTGACCGTTCATGGTGCAGGTACCTGGTTCCGGGCTCACGAAAGCACATCCGACATGTTTGCTTCGATTGATGCTGCAGTCGGTACCATCGAAGGTCAGATCCGCAAGAACAAGACCCGATTGGCACGCAGACTTCGCCAGGACGCCTTTACCCGTACGGTGGAGGAGACATCCTTTGCTCCGGACGATGCAGAAGAAGACCTGAGTATTGTCAGAGTCAAGAAGTTCCCAATGAAGCCCATGCGCAGAGAAGAAGCTGTAATGCAGATGAATTTGCTGGAGCACACATTCTTTGCGTTCCGGGACGAGGAGAATGGAAGTGCGTTTGCTGTTGTTTATAAACGTACCGATGGCGGTTACGGCTTGATTGAGGATAATGGCTGATCCATATTGATTTACAGATCGGGAGTTCCGGAAGGAACTCCCGATTTTTTAAAAAAAGGGGCCAAAAGGGCTTGACAAATGGGGAAACAGGTGGTAATATATACAGGCTTTCCGCGAGAGCGGTCGGCGATTGAACTGAATATGAAGAAATTTGAAAAGAT
>RCNH01000112.1_pt1 | contig 37845 bp, 28 predicted proteins | sample 2041161 | NCBI WGS metagenome assembly RCNH01 (sample SAMN09708215, study PRJNA481090) | Feces metagenome, whole genome shotgun sequencing project. | biome: feces | host: Leptonychotes weddellii | place: Antarctica: Sion Island | collected 2010-03-01 | reverse complement strand
ATTTATTTAAAGTTATACTTGTAACTGTCTCTTGATAGCCTTTCACCAAAAAGCGCCACAAATTTACAAAAAATTATGATATAATGACTACTTTTGTGAAAAATAATGCAAACCCCTGTTTTCTGATTCGAAAATGAAGATTCTCATTACCAATGACGACGGCTACCAAGCCAACGGCGTCAAGACTTTAGCAAAAATCATGCGGCAATTCGGTGAAGTCACCGTAATCGCGCCGAAAACCCACCAGTCCGGCATGTCATCCGCCGTATCGCTCGGCGTCAGGCAGCTTGCCCACAAGGATCTGGGCATGATCGACGGTGCCCATTGGCATTACCTGGACGCGACACCGGCGAGCTGCATCAAATTCGGACTGAACACCTGCTTCCTGAAGCAACGTCCGGATGTCGTGGTCTCCGGTATCAACCATGGTTCCAACGCTTCCGTCGCAGCCTGCTATTCCGGCACTCTCGGCGCAGCGGAGGAAGCGACCTTGAACGGCATCCCGGCCATCGGCGTTTCCATTGACACTCATCAGCCGGAAGCGGACCTGAGCGCGGTCACGCACCGTTTCCCAGAGATTTTCTCCCAGCTCATGAGCCATCTTCCGACCAGGAGAGGCATCTACTACAACGTGAATTTCCCGGCCCTTCCGGAAGAGGAGATCAAGGGCATCCGCGCCGGCCATGAGGGTTTCGGACGCTGGGTCAAGGAATTCATCCCTTGGGATCCGGCGATTCTCGAGCAGCACGGCATCAAGTACGAAATGTTCGGCAAATTTGCAGAGAAGCCGCTGGAAGAAGGAGAAGAAGCCTGGATGATGACCGGTGAATTCGAGGACGACCCGACCAACACGGCAGAAGCCGACCATGTCCTGGTCCGCAACGGCTACATTTCCGTCGTGGCACACAATGTGTTCAACACCGACACGGAAGAAGTACGGAGAATCAGATCTCTGGGCATCGGCCGGGATTTCCGGCAGACAAAATAGAAGCAGCCATGAAATATTATCTCATTGCCGGCGAAGCGTCCGGCGACCTTCACGGGTCCAATCTCATGAAAGGGCTCTATGCCCGCGATCCTCAGGCCGAAATCAGGTTCTGGGGCGGTGGTCTCATGGACCAGGTCTATAAAGCCAATGAAACTCCGGTCGCAGACGGCAGTCTGCACGGCGGTCTCGTGAAAGACTATAAGGAAGGAGCCGTGATGGGCTTCTGGGAAGTAGTGAAGATGGCGAAGAAACTCCTGGGCAACGTCAGGATGTGCAAGAAAGATATCCTCGCCTGGAATCCGGATGTCGTGATCCTGATCGATTATCCAGGCTTCAACTTCAAGATCGCTGAGTTCGCCCACAAGAAAGGATTCAAGGTCTTCTATTACATCGCCCCGAAAGTATGGGCTTCCCGTGAAGGAAGAATCAAGAAACTGAAAGCCTATGTCGACCAGCTTTTCATCGTCTTTCCATTCGAGATTCCTTATTTCCAGGCCAAGGGCGTAGACTTCATATATAAAGGTAATCCTCTGGTCGACGCCATCGCAGGCTCACGGGCCATGAACGAGAGCCGGGAAGATTTCCTCCGGAGGAACCGGCTTCCGGACAAGCCGGTCATCGCCATGCTGGCCGGTTCACGAAAAGGAGAGATCAGCACCATGATGCCGGTCCTGACCCGATTCGCGGAGCAGCTCTCTGCCCAGCCGCGGTACAAGGACTATCAGTTCATCGTCGCCGGAGCGCCTTCCCGCCAGATGAGTGACTACTCCCCTTACCTGCAGCAGGTGAAGGCTGACGTGAAAGTCCTTTTCGGAGAGACTCAATCCATCATCCGCCACGCAGAAGCCGCTGTCGTGAATTCCGGTACCGCCTCTCTGGAGACCGTGCTTTTCAATACGCCGCAAGTCGTCGGCTACATCAACGACTGCAAGCTCACGTACCAGATCGCGAAGCACATCATCAAGGTCAAGTACATCAGCCTCGGAAACCTGACGGTCAATCGCCTGGCATTCAAGGAACTGATCCAGGACGATTGCAACGCCGATGCCTTGGTCAATGAGGTCAGGTCCCTGATCGAGGATGAAGACTACCGCAGAAAAATGTTGTCAGACTACCACGAGATCCAGAACCTCCTCGGCAAAGCAGGAGCCTCCGAAGCCATCGCCGCGGAAATGATCAGACTGCTAAGATCCTGAGCGGACCTCGATCGGTAAAGGGGAAAAAAAGTCGGGCCAATGATTGAATATTCATTGACCCGACTTTCATCATTAAAGAACGGACTAGTTCGCAGACTGACGTTTCTGCTGCTGATTCTGAGACGGATTGCTGGCTGCAGTGACATGCACTGCAGTAGAAGCCTTGGTCACGGATTCCTCGAATTTATCGAACTCGGCTTCAGTGATCGTCTTGCATTCACCGTTCAGTACGGCACCCAGCTCCACAGACAACCTTTTGACATTGATGCTGCCATCCAGCATACAACCTTCCTTGAGGGAAAGAGTGTCTTTCGTGTAGACCGTACCTTCGAGTTTACCCCAGATGTCCAGGTTCTCACAGATGACCTCACCTTTGATGACTGCTTTCTCGCCAGCGACGACCCTTCCTTTGGAAATGATCTTTCCCTCGAAAGCGCCGTCGATCCTGATGTCGGCGGGAGAGAAGATCTCACCTTTGATGACTGTTCCGTCGGAAATTCTGCTGACAGAATTGACGTTGATAGAAGATTCCATTCTTGCCATTTCTTATTCTCGTGTTTTTCTGTTCGTTAAACTTCTTGTTGTGATCAGAGTCCTTTTCCGTGGCAGTTCTTGTATTTCTTGCCGGAACCGCATGGACAAAGATCATTACGTCCGATCGTCTTCTCGACATGGACCGGCATATGGCTCTTCTGATCACCGCCGTTCGTCGCCAGATCATTCCTGCTGGTCTGCATCTGGCTCATGTCGGTCTTCCTGCGCTGCTCCTCTGCTCTTCTCGGCGCTTCGGTATCACGGAGCGGAATGAAGGCACGGAGGAGGAAGGAGAGAATATCCTTGCTCAGGTTCTCCAGCATCTCGCTGAAGAGGTTGAAACTGTCAAGCTTGTAGATCAGAAGCGGATCCTTCTGCTCATAGGTAGCGTTCTGCACGGACTGCTTCAAGTCATCCATATCACGCAGATGCTCTTTCCAATGCTCGTCGATATTGTGGAGCATGACGAACTTGCTGAGACATCTGACGATCTCACGACCTTCGGACTCGATGGCCTTCTTCAGATTGACGGAAAGAGTCAGGACCTTGCGACCGTCTGAAATCGGAATGGCGATGTTCGTGTAAAGTTCACCGTGTTCCTCATTGACCTGTCTGATCACTGGAAGCACCTTGCTGATCATGTTGTCCATCCTACGGTTGTAGGCAGAAAGCATGGAATCGTAGACCTTGTCAGCGATCTCGTTTCTGCGAGCATGCTCGTAAGAAGCCTCGTCCATATCGATATCAATGGAAAGTGCAGACATCAGATGCTCGGAGAAAGCATCCCAGGTCATGTTCTCAGCCCTTCCGGCCATGATCTCGGCCATATCCTGCATCATGTTCATGACATCGATCTCGACACGTTCGCCGGAAAGCGCGTTACGTCTCTTCTGGTAGATGACCTCACGCTGTGAGTTCATCACGTCATCGTATTCGAGCAGACGTTTGCGGATACCGAAGTTGTTCTCCTCGACTTTCTTCTGCGCACGCTCGATGGAATTCGAGAGCATGGAGGATTCCAGCGCCTCGTCATCGTTCATACCCAATTTGTCGACCACGCCTGCGATCCTCTCGGAACCGAACAGCCTCATGAGCTTGTCTTCGAGAGAAACATAGAAAATGGATGAGCCCGGGTCACCCTGACGACCGGATCGGCCTCGCAGCTGACGGTCCACACGACGGCTATCATGACGTTCCGTACCGATGATGGCCAGACCGCCTGCCGCCTTCACTTCCGGAGACAGCTTGATATCGGTACCACGACCGGCCATGTTGGTGGCGATGGTGACGGTACCTGTCTGTCCTGCATGAGCGACGACCTCCGCCTCCCTTGCATGCTGTTTCGCATTCAATACCTGATGATCGATATGTCTCATCCTCAACATACGGCTGAGAAGCTCAGAAGTCTCGACATCTGTCGTACCGACCAGGACCGGACGTCCTGCAGCCTTCAGTTCGACGATCTTCTCGATCACCGCTTCGAATTTCGCTTTCTTCGTCTTGTAGATCAGGTCATTCTGGTCAATACGCGCGATCGGCCTGTTGGTCGGGATCACGACGACATCAAGTTTGTAGATGGACCAGAACTCGCCGGCCTCAGTCTCTGCCGTACCGGTCATACCGGCCAGCTTATGGTACATACGGAAGTAGTTCTGGAGGGTGATGGTCGCGAAAGTCTGGGTAGCAGCCTCCACCTTCACGTTCTCCTTGGCCTCGATAGCCTGATGGAGTCCATCTGAATAACGGCGACCTTCCAGGATACGTCCGGTCTGTTCATCGACGATCTTGATCTTGCCGTCCTGAACGACATACTCGATATCACGGTCGAACATGGTGTAAGCCTTCAGGAGCTGGTTCACGGTGTGGACACGCTCGGACTTGACGGCGAAGTCAGCCATGATCTCGTCTTTTCTGGTCTGCTTCTCGGCAGCGGAAAGTTCTTCATTCTTCTGGACCTCGGCAATGGCCGCGCCGACATCCGGCAAGATGAAGAAGTTCGGATCTTCCAGGTTTCCGGTGATCAGGTCACGACCCTTATCGGTCATGTCGACGGAATTCTGCTTCTCGTTGATCACGAAGTACAGTTCGTCGGTGACGATGTACATTTCACGTTCATTGTCCTGGATATAGTAGTTCTCGACTTTCTGCATGAGCTGCTTCATGCCCGGTTCACTGAGGAACTTGATGAGCGGCTTGTATTTCGGATAACCCTTGTAGGCACGGAACAGGAGCAGACCTCCATCCTTCTCGTTGCCTGCGGCGATCAGCTTCCTGGCCTCGTTCAGCAAGGAAGTCACCAAGGTCTTCTGGCTGTTGTACAGACGCTCGACGAACGGGCGGAACTCCACGAACTGCTGGTCTTCGCCTTTCGGTACAGGACCGGAAATGATGAGCGGCGTACGGGCATCATCGATCAGGACGGAGTCGACCTCATCGACGATAGCGAAATGATGCTTGCGCTGCACCAGATCATTCTGGGAAATCGCCATGTTGTCACGCAGGTAGTCGAAACCGAATTCGTTGTTCGTACCGAAGGTGATGTTCGCGGCATACGCCTTCTTTCGATCTTCGCTGTTCGGCTCGTGCTTGTCGATGCAGTCGACGGACAAGCCGTGGAACATGTAGAGCGGTCCCATCCACTCGGAATCTCGCTTGGACAGATAGTCATTGACCGTCACGACATGGACACCTTTTCCAGCCAATGCATTCAGGAATACCGGAAGGGTGGCGACGAGCGTCTTTCCTTCACCGGTCGCCATCTCAGCGATCTTGCCCTGATGCAGGGCGATACCGCCGATGAGCTGCACATCGTAGTGGACCATATCCCAGGTGATCTCATTGCCACCGGCGGTCCAATGGTTCTGCCACAAGGCATAGTCTCCGTCAATGGTGACGAATTCCTTCGTCGTGCTGAGCTCACGGTCGAAGTCGGTCGCATGAACCTTGATGACCGGATTCTGGGCGAAACGACGGGCAGTGGATTTCATGATGGCGAAAGCATCCGGAAGAATCTCCTTGAGAACTTCCTCTATCTTGTCATCGACCTGCTTGGTCAACTTATCGGATTCGGTAGCCAGCGCCTCTTTCTGATCAAGCGGAATCTCTTTCTCGATTTCATCCTTGATCTGAGCGATACGCGCCTCATCTTCAGCGATATAGTTCCGGATCTGGTCTTTGAGTTCCTGACATCTGGCCCTCAGTTCATCATCGGAGAGTCTGTCGATGCGCTCATAGGCGGCAAGGACCTTCTCCAAGATCGGACGGATAGCCTTCAGATCCCTCTCAGCCTTGGTTCCGAAAATCTTCTTGAATACATCTGTGAATGACATATATTTCTATATTTTCTCGTTTAACTTAAAAAGGATGTCTGCATTGCACAAACATCCTACAAATATAATTATAAATAACGGATTTACAAAATCGGAACCGCTATACTTTCCTGATCAGAACAAAGCCCTTTCGGCCAGATATCCCGTATCTTCCGGCAGCTCCACTCCGGCTTCAGCCTGTCCGGCTCCCGCCGCGACCGCCAAAGCGTCGCAACGCTCGTTCTCCGGATGGCCGGCATGACCCTTGATCCAATGGAAAGAAACACGGTGACGGCTGTAGACCATCAGGAAGCGTTTCCAGAGATCCACATTCTTCACCTTCGCGAAACCCTTCCGTTTCCAGCCTTCGAGCCAGCCTTTATTGATGGCATTGACCACATAGGAGGAATCGCTGTAGATATGCACTTCCGCATTGGCCCAGCGGATACTCTCCAGACCGACAATCACGGCCAGGAGTTCCATGCGGTTGTTCGTCGTCAGGGCAAAGCCTCCGGAAAGTTCCAGACGGTGAGTACCGCATTTGAGCACGATGCCGTAACCGCCCGGCCCCGGATTGCCGCTGCTGGCGCCGTCCGTATAGAGATAGATCGGCGGCCGCTGTGGATTCATCGTCTCCGCCATGCGCTATTCGATGATCCTTCCGCCTTTCGGCTTTATTTCATTCTCCGGCACCTTCACGGTCATCTTGCCGGCTTCCAGCTCATCATGAGCCTGTCTGCTGTTGTAGATGTCGATCGCCGTATAGATCGCGGAAATCATGGACTGAGGATCCGCCTCGTCACGTCCAGCCATATCATAAGCCGTTCCGTGGTCCGGTGAAGTACGCACGACCGGAAGTCCGGCCGTATAGTTCACGCCGATCTCGAAGGCCAATGCCTTGAACGGAGCCAGTCCCTGATCATGATACATGGCCAGCGTGACATCGAACCTGGCATAGTGACCCATGCCGAAGTAACCATCCGGAGAATACGGTCCATAGGCCAGGATGCCCTCTTCCTGCGCCGCTTTCACAGCCGGGAGAATGATGTCTCTTTCCTCGTCGCCGAGCAGTCCGCCGTCCCCGCAGTGCGGATTCAGGCCGAGCACGCCGATTTTCGGAGACGGTACACCGAAATCACGTTTCAAGGAGGCGTTCACCAGACGCAGCTTGCGGAGAATCTTCTCTTGGCTGATGCTGGAAGGGACATCCTTGATCGGAATATGTCCGGTGACGGGAGCGACCTTCAACCGGTCGGACACCATGATCATGGCAACCTCATCCACACCGAAAGCATGTTCGAGATATTCGGTATGGCCGGTATAGCCGAAACCTTCATTGACCATCGCTCGCTTGTTGATCGGCGCGGTCACGAGCACGTCGATGATTCCTTCCTGAAGGTCCTTCACGGCACATTCGAGAGAGGTCATCGCAGACTTCGCGGACTCCGGAGTGGACTGTCCCGGCTCCACGAACACGTTTTCCGGAAGACAGTTCACGATATTGACCCTTTTCTGATGCACTTCCTTCGCGGAAGAGATGACGTTCGTCTGGATCTGTTCGATATTATGTATCTGTTTCTTGTAAAAGCCGAAAATCTTGGATGAACCGTAGATCACTGGTGTACAGATGTCCAGGATACGTTCATCAGCCAGGGCCTTGATGATGACTTCGTAACCGATTCCGTTACCATCACCCTGCGTGATACCTACCACTAGTTTCTTAGACATTTCCTTATGTATTAGATTTGTTGTTCTCGTAAATAATATCTTACAAATATAGTCAATATTTTTCACTACATTTGTATCTCAAGAGATAAATCGGGGCAGTTTACCATGGATTACGGAAAATCAGGGATGGACATACAGTTCCTGCCCGGCGTCGGTCCGAAAAGGGCCATGCTGCTGGACAAGGAACTCGGCATCAGGACAGTTGGAGATCTGCTCCATCTGTACCCTTTCCGTTACATCGACCGGACCGGCATCACCCCGATCCGTGAGGTCCGTTCCGATGCCGCCTACATCCAGATCCAGGCGGAAGTCCGCAGAGTCACCCTTTACGGTGCCGGAAAGGCCGGCATCATTGACCCGGAAGAAGGAAAAGAGATCAAGTACAACCTGATCCGGAGAATGAGCGTATGGGTCAGCGACGGGACCGGCGAGATGGAGATGGTATTCTTCAAAGGCATCAAATGGATGCACAGCAGACTGAAGCCCGGCACGACCTTCCTCTTTTTCGGCAAGCCGAGCGCTTTCAACGGACAGCTGAACATGGTCCATCCGGAAGTCGATCTTCCGTCCAACCCGGAGGAAACGACCTGGAGCGGAGCCATCACCGGGGTCTATCCGAGCACGGAGAAACTGCACAATGCCGGCATCACCGGCAGACTCATGGTCAAGCTCGTCGACAAGGCGCTGCAGACCGCTCTGGTGGACATCCGGGAGACGCTGCCGGAATATCTCGTGAAGGAGCAGGGACTTGTCCCTCTACAGTTCGCCCTGCGCAACATCCACTTTCCGAAAGACACCGCCGCTCTGCAGAAGGCCCAGTACCGGCTCAAGTTCGAGGAACTGCTCTTCCTGCAGCTGGCCTTGCTCAAGCAGAAATATATCCGCAGCCGCAATGAGAACGGCATCAGGATGCCTCGTGTCGGTGAGCAGTTCAACCATTGTTACGATAATCTGCCCTTCGATCTGACGAATGCCCAGAAACGGGTGATCCGGGAGATTCGGGACGACATGAGGAGCGGGCGGCAGATGAACCGTCTTCTCCAGGGTGATGTCGGCAGCGGCAAGACCATGGTCGCCGTGCTCACCGCCCTCATCGCGACCGGAAACGGCTACCAGGCCTGCATCATGGCGCCGACCGAGGTCCTGGCACAGCAACATTACAAGAATATCCAGAAACTGCTGGAAGGAACCGGTGTCCGTTCTGCGATTCTCACCGGAAGCTCCAAGGCTGCTGAACGCCGGGAAGTCCATCAGGGACTCGAAGACGGCAGCATCGGCATCATCGTCGGCACCCATGCCCTGATCGAGGACAATGTGGTCTTCCGCAACCTTGGTCTGGCCATCATCGACGAACAGCACCGCTTCGGTGTAGAACAGCGTGCAAAACTCTGGAGGAAAACAAGTTGCGGCGTACCACCTCATGTGTTGGTAATGACCGCCACCCCGATTCCGAGAACCCTGGCCATGACCCTTTACGGCGATCTGGACGTGTCCGTCATCGATGAACTGCCACCAGGCCGAAAGCCGGTCCAGACCATTCACGCGACCGAAGGAAAACGTCCGGCCCTGAACAATTTCATGCGGGAACAGATCGCGCTCGGTCGACAGGTCTTCGTCGTCTACCCTCTCATCTACGAGAGCGAGAAGATGGATTACAAGAATCTGGAGAAAGGCATCGAGTCCATCGTGAAAGCCTTTCCTTTCCCACCTTACAAGACGGCTGTGGTCCATGGAAAGCAGACCAATGACGAAAAGAAATTCAATATGGACGCTTTTGCAGCGGGACGCGCGAACATCCTGGTGGCCACCTCGGTCATCGAGGTCGGCGTCGATGTCCCGAATGCTTCCGTCATGGTCATCGAAAGCGCGGAACGCTTCGGACTGAGCCAGCTCCACCAGCTCAGAGGACGTGTCGGACGAGGCTCCGAGAAGTCCTACTGCGTACTCATGACCGGAACGAAGATGAGCAAGGAATCCAAGCACCGCATCGAACTGATGTGCGCGACGGAAAACGGTTTCGAACTGGCGGAAGAAGACATGAAGATGCGCGGTCCGGGGGACCTGGAAGGTACGCAGCAGAGCGGCCTCCCGATCAGCCTCAACATCGCCTCATTGGCCAAGGACGGACTCATCCTCAACAAGGCTCGCGAATGTGCGGATGCGATACTTTCCGCCGATCCTTCCCTTTCGGACCGGAAGAACAGTCAGCTCGCGACCGAACTCAAGAAAGACAAGTACATCATCAAGGACTACAGTAAAATCAGTTGATCTATGGTAACAGAACTGCTGCAGAAATACATATGGCTGACTCAGACCGTCATCAGAGCCGGCAGGAACGGCCTGACATTCAAGGAAATCACCAGAAAATGGGAGAACCGCTACAACGAGGACTATGCCCGGAGGACCTTCAACAACCATCGGGAAGCCATACTGGAAGTCTTCGGCATCGATATCCACTGCGACCGACGGACCAATACCTATTACGTGGATGCGGACGAGAACGGCAAGATTCTCGGCGGAGATGCCGCCGGCCTGATCGACACCTTCACCGTCAACCAGCTTCTGACTCAGTCCAAGAACAAGCTCAAAGGAAGGGTCTCCGTAGAAGAGATCCCGTCCGGCCACATCTACCTGACCGGCATCATGGAAGCGATGATGGAGAACGCGACCATCTGGCTCAGCTACCGCAAATACAGTTCTTCCGAGCCGTCCAGCTACCTGCTGGAACCTTATGCCATCAAGGAATTCGAAAAGAGATGGTACATCATCGGCCGCTGCCTCCAGAAAGACGAAGAAAAGCGGGATGACCTGCGCGTCTTCGGTCTGGACCGTATCCAGGGACTGGAAGAAACCGGGAAGAATTTCAAGATGAAAAGCAATTTCGATGTAGAGGAGATTTTCGCGACCAGCTTCGGCATCTACCTGCCACGAGAAAAGGCTAAGACCATCCGTTTCCGGTCCAGCAAGACTGAAGCCCATTATATCAATGACCTTCCGCTGCACCGCAGCCAGCGCATCGTCGCCAAGGATGAGCAGAACGTGACTTTCGAGATCTTCGCAGTTCCGGACCGGACCATGCTCATGACCTTCCTCAAATACGGCAGCGGTATCGAGGTCCTCTCCCCTGCGGATGTCGTGGAAAGCCTGCGTGCCGAGATCGGCCGCATGGCTGCCCTCTACGGAAAGGACAAGAACTGAAAACCAATGTACAACAGATATGAAATTCAAATTTGACAAAAGAACAGCATCACGGGTCCTCATCGCCCTGGCGCTGGGAACAGCAATCATTCTGATCATGAAGACAACGACAAAGAATTTCGACGCTCAGCGAGAAACCTCCGGAATCGGAAGAAGCGACATCCGGATCGAAGACGGGAAAATGACCCCGGAAGTCTTGCTGGCTTTCGGCAGGCTGTCCGACCCGCAGGTTTCTCCGGACGGCACCCGGCTGATCTACGGCGTCAGCTATACTTCCATTGAAGAGAACCGCAGCTGCAGGAACCTTTTCATCTCCGACGTGAACGGTGAAGGAAAGCAGCAGCTGACCTTCTCTGAAACCAGCATCAGCAATGCCAGATGGTACGAAGACGGTCTGCTCTACCTCCACGGCGGCCAGCTCTGGAGCGCTCCGCTCCAGGAAAAGGATGGTGTCTGGAAGCTGGGAAAGGCCGAGAAACTTTCCGAGATTCCTGCCGGCATCAGCGAATTCAAACTTTCTCCGGACGAGAGGAAGATCCTGTACGTCAGCACGGTAAAGAGTGCGGTGGACGCGCCTTCCGATCGTTATGCGGACCTGGACAAGGCCAATGCCTACACGACAGACGACCTGATGTACCGCCACTGGGACCATACCATCTTGGAAGTGGCACATAGTTTCGTCGCCGCCTTCGACGGCAAGAGCCTCATCGTCCCGGAAACTTCCACGGATATCCTGGCCGGTGAAAAGGAAATCTATGAACTTCCTACAGAGCCGTTCAATGGCATCGAGCAGCTGGACTGGCATCCGGACAGCCGGCACCTCGCCTATTCCTGCAAGAAGCTCGCCGGCAAGAAATATGCGTTCTCGACCGACACGGAAATCTACATCTATGATACCGAGACCGCCGCAACGACACAGATCGTGATGAAAGGCGGTTATGACACGAATCCGATCTGGAGCCCGGACGGCAAGCACCTGGCTTGGGTCAGCATGCCGAGAGATGGTTATGAAGCAGACAAGCAACGCCTGATCCTGTCGGATGTCCGCCTCGTTCCGGACGCTCCATCCGCTGATATCGAGGTATCCAACATCAGAGATTATACTGCAGACTTCCGTTACAACGTAGCAGCTCCGATGTGGTCTGCAGACAGCAAGGACATCTGGTTCAATGCCCTTACGGAAGGCATCCAGGCCATCTACAAGGCCGAGATCGCCCAAGGAACGATCACCAGGATCACCGGAGAAGACAAATGGTATGACTTCGGTACTCCATATTACATCGAGGAAGGAGAAGGCAAGCTTCCAGTCATCTACACGACCTGGTGCAGCATGGACTTCCCGACCGAACTGGTTGCCCTCCATCCGGGCAGGATCGCTGACAAGCCGGACGGTCTCACACCGGACGGTGTCTATGCGAACACGCACATCGGTCCTATCCTGAGAGACGGTCATTCCGAACCGCTCATGGGCACCTGTGACCATGATGTCGTCTACAGACCGGTGACGAGAGAAAACGAGCCTATCCTCGCGCAGCTCAAACCGCACAAGACAGAGGCCCGCTGGATCAAGACCGTAGACGGCCAGAACATGCTGACCTGGGTGATGTATCCTCAGGATTTCGATGCTTCGAAGACCTATCCGGCCATCGTGATCTGCCTGGGCGGTCCTCAAGGTACGCTCAGCCAAGGCTGGTCCTACCGTTGGAACTACAGACTGATGTCCGCACAGGACTATATCGTCGTGATGCCGAACAGACGTGGCACCACTGCTTTCGGCCAGGAATGGACGGAACAGATTTCCGGTGACTACCCGGGTCTGAACATGCTGGACTACCTGACGGCGGCTCGTCAGATCAAGAAAGAGCCTTATGTCGGTAAGGTCGCTGCCTGCGGAGCCAGCTACGGCGGCTATTCCGTCTATTATCTGGCAGGCATGCACCGCAACACCTTCGACTGCTTCATCGCTCATGCCGGCATTTTCAACGAAGAGCACATGTACATGACTACTGAAGAGATGTGGTTCCCGAACTGGGATAACGGCGGTCTGCATGAATGTGAATTCGATCCGGCCTTCGGTACTGCGGAAGCGATGGGTGCGAAAGGCGACGGAGTGACCTTCGGCGGCATCAAGCAGGGCGGTTCTCCTTGGAGCGATCTCCCGAAAGCCAAACGTCATTATGCGCTGTCTCCGCACAAGATGGTACAGAACTGGGATACCCCGATCATGGTGATCCACGGCGGTTCCGATTTCAGAGTACCGGTGGATGAGGGCATGGCGGCCTACAATGCCGCTCAGATGATGGGCGTTCCTTCCCGTCTGCTGATCTTCCCGGATGAGAACCATTGGATTCTGAAACCGCAGAACGCTTTGTTCTGGCACCGTGAATATTTCAGCTGGCTGGATCAGTGGTGTAAGTAGATAGACACGAACAAGCAGAGATTGACAGCGGGACCTGAAGAAGGTTCCGCTGTTTTCATTGACCTAAGCCTTAAAGCAAGCGGACCGGACCACGGGAAAGCGCGGGAACGAGCATCCGGGCCGGTATGATGAGCTTGAGCGTATCGATGACCGCATTGAGCAAGCGCTCACGGACATAATCGGACTTGACAAGCACAGAGATGGTCCTGGCCGCCCGCTCCCCTTCCGCCAGAGGGTGCACATTGGCCTTCTGAGCCTCGGAGAGGAGTTCGGCATGCATTTCAGGGATGATGGTGAAGCCACCGTTCCGGTCCACGATACGGATGAGCGTCGTGATGCTTCCGGCCTTGTAGAGCGAACGGTTGCTGCTCTGGAGCGGGGGCACGGGCAGCTGGGAAGAATCGCCGGCCCGGTCCATGCAGAAGGTGAAATCACCGGTATTCATGCAATGGCCTTCCTGCAGGATCCACATGTAATCGAGATCCATCTTCTCCAGCGAAAGCAGACCGTCCGTCATCATGGACGGGGCTGCCGCACAATTCTGCATACATTGATCTGAGAAATAAGCAAGGAAACGCTCCCGATAGACAGGAATTTCAAGCAGTTTCTCCCCTGCCGACGGTGGAGTGGCCAGTACCAGATCCAGCTGCCCTTTCGTCAAGGCATCATACAGGACAGTACTTTTCATCTCTTCGATCTGCAGTTCGACCTCCGGGTAAAGCCGTGTGAAATGCAGGATGAAGTCAGGGACAAGATAAGGGGCGACTGTAGGTACGATACCGATCCTGAGCGGACCGGACAAGGTTCCGATCTCGTCTTTCACGACTTCCCGCACCCGATGGGCCTCACGTACGGCGGCACGAGCCTGCCGGACGACCAGTTTCCCGACCGAAGTCGGCAGTACGCCACGATGGCTTCTTTCAAAAAGCCGGACTCCTAACTCGTCTTCCAGTTTCAGGAGCATGGCACTCAAGGTCGGCTGCGTGACTCCGCACGCCTCTGCCGCCAGCACAAAATTGCGGTGCGTGTCCAACGCGACCACGTATTCCATCTGTTGTAAGGTCATATCGTTGTTTTATAGACAATTCCTATACAAAGATAAGAAACGGATCGGATTTTCGATAGCTGCCATTGATTTTCCGGAAGACCGGACGAGCCCCCCGGCTTCAGAGCCATTCATGACGACGCTGCTTGACAGCCTCGGACTCCCCTAAAAGACGGATGAATTCCTTCATCGAATGTTTGCGGTAGGTATTGGCCAGCATATGTACGCAACCCTCCATCTCATTGCCGTCAGCATGGATCGGAACGGCACGGACTCCAGGTTCGTTGTAGATCGTAGATTCGGACAGGACAGTCACCAGCTGGCTGTCCTTGATCAGTTCGAGGAGGATGTTCACCTCATTCAGTTCGATCTTCACATCCAGATGTACCGGATGTCTGGCCAGCAGACGTTCGAGTTCATTGCGGGCCTGGAGACCGGTCATCGGCAAGGCCACCTGATAACGGCTGAGTTCCTCCAGATCGACGAAAGGCTTGGAAGCGAGTTCATGGCCGGCATTCACGATGGCCGACAACTGGTTGTCGAAGAGGACATGAGACTCGACCCCTTCAAAACGGACGGAAGGCTTGAAAGCCAGCACGAAGTCTAATTCCCGATGTCTCAGCATGTCGATGAGTTCCTCCATGGACTTGTAATAGATATTCAGCTTGACCTCCGGATATTTCGACATGAAAGTCAGCAAGGTCTCGGTGAGAATCGGGCTGAAGGAATAGGTCACCCCGATATTCAAGGTACCGGTCAGCAGCTGCTGCAGGTCCCGGATCCGGTCGAAACAAGTATCCGCCGCATGGAGCGTAGCCAAGGCATGAGGCAGAAGTTCCTCGCCAGCCTCAGTCAGGGTCACGTTGTGACTATCTCTCTGGAAGAGCAGGATATTCATTTCTTCCTCCAGCTGATGGATCTGCTGGGATAGGGTACTTTGAGAAATGTAAAGGACTTTGGAGGCCTTGGAAAAGCTCAAGAACTCTGCCACCTTCACGAAATATTTCAGTTGCCTCAGTTCCATAGGAAAATTTCTGTTCATTGATCAAGCTTTTTTATCTATCAAAAATCGTGCTGGAACGCACAGGAATGAAGGCAGAAAACCGTTACCGGGTCGCCTGGAAGGATGTTTTCTTGAAAATGAAAATCGGGATAGTTGCACCGATGACCATGCCCATGATGATGAAGACACAGGTGAACCCATTGAAATTCAACAGATAGAAATAATGGGAAAAGGCTTCCTCAGCAGTATGATTCAGGCAAAGGATGAGCGCTCCTACAGTCCTGTAGGCATACATTCCTGGAATCATCGGCAGCAACGCCGGGAAAAGGCAGGTTTCTGCCGGACACTTCGCTTTTGGAGACACCCACACGGCCAGAAGTCCGATGACGAAAGCAGCGATGGTGCTGGCCACGATGATGTGCGTATCGAAAAACGGATTGTTCATGAGGATATACCGCATGGAATGACCGACCGCTGCGATGAACGCACAGTACAGATAAGCGCTTTTAGGAGGATTACTGATGGAGGCAAAACCGATAGCTGCTATCGCTGCGAAGAATCCATCCTGAAAAATATTCAACAACATTTCCATATGATTCTGTCAATTGAGCCATTTCAAGCCCATCAGGAACATTCCACCGCAAAGACCGATGGAGAGGCAGATGGTCAGGATCAAGGCATCGATGAACCTGCTGAACGAGCAGATGTAATGACCGTCCAGCATGTCGCTGACGGAATTGATGTAAGGTATACCGGGAATCAGGTAGAGCACGCTGGTACCGATGGCGATGTCTGGAGTCGTTCCCAGATTGAAAAGATAGCCGCTTGCCCCGATGACTGACGACACGAAGGCCGAGCAGACGAAAACCACCCGCACATCGACCTTTGCCTCCAGCAGAATCTGCTTGATCCGATAACCGGCCATCGTCGCCACGAATACCACCGCCATCGCGATCAGATCCCCGTTGAACAACCGACAGAAAGACATGTTGGCCAATGAAGCCAGCACAAGCACCGCCCATTTGTTTTCCGGAGGAGTCTTCTTGATCTCTTCCATGCGGGAAACCGCTTCCGCGAAATCGATCTTCCGATCTGCGACATCCCAGCTGAGCTTGCTCATGCGCGTATTGATATTGAAGCTGATACCGGTCTTCTGCTTCCTCTTCACAAGACTATAGGAATCCTGATGGTTCATGTCCCAGACCGACATCTGTATGTTAGTCGGCATGACCGTCATTTCGGCGCATACCTGGAATGCGGCAGCCATTCGGCCAACATTCTTCTCGATCCGGATGCAGGTAGCCCCGCATCCGAGCAACCACGAAGCGTAGTCGGTAAGAAAAATGCACACCTCTTTAAGAGAAGGAGTCGGACGTGCTTCCATTATTCCTGGTCAGATGGTTTAGGATCTCCCGGACAATAGAACATTTCCGCATCTGAACCGATTTCGATGAAATGATGCTTCTTTCCTTTGCGGAAATCTGAAAAAGCCTTGACGGCGAATACAACGAGGAGCATCGCTACGACAGAGCTCCAGATGATGAATCTTGTTTCCATAATTACAGTACTTTTTAAAACCGCGGCAAAAGTACAGCATCCAGATTCACCTGCGAAAGATCGGTAAAGGTATTTTTCTATAGCGGCTATCGCTTCGAGCGAACGCAGACAGTATAGACATAATCTATTGAACAATAAATGAAATCAGTTGTTCATCTATAATCATTCTCCCATCTTTGCAACAGAAAAAGAAAGGAACACATAGTAAAACATTTAAAGAAACAAGAACATGAACGCGATACATTTGAACAAAGAGGGTTTCCTCAGAAGAATTCACGATTACGAGACCAACGGCAACCAGTGGAAGTTCGAAGGAGACAAGCCTGCAGTCATCGACTTCTATGCCAGCTGGTGCGGCCCGTGCAAGGCCATGTCCCCGATCATCGACGAACTGGCTGGGGAGTATGAGGGAAAGGTCGATATCTACAAGGTCAATGTAGAAGATGAACCGGAACTGGCTTCTCTCTTCAATGTCAGGAGCATTCCTACCCTGGTCTTCATCCCTCAGGAAGGTCTCCCGCAGGTCAGCGTCGGCGGAAGGTCGAAAGAAGCCCTGACCCAGCTCATCTCAGAGCTCCAGAAATAGACGGATCGATATATCCGGAATCCCGATATTGCAAATCACGAATCATTAAAATTATAGAATCATGGAAAATATCAATAGCTATCCGATGCCTCGCATCGGCGACAAAGCCCCGGCATTCGAAGCCATCACTACCCAAGGCAACATCAGTTTCCCGTCTGATTTCAAGGGAAAATGGATCATCTTCTTCAGCCATCCTGCTGATTTCACACCGGTATGTACCACAGAGTTCATGACTTTCGGGTCTATGGCCGAAGATTTCGAGGCCCTCAACTGCCAGCTCGTAGGTCTCTCCGTGGACGGTCTGTTCAGCCACATCGCTTGGCTCCGCACCATCAAAGAAAAGATCGACTACAAAGGCATGAAGAATGTGGAAGTGAGATTCCCGCTCATCGAGGACATCAAGATGGACATCGCCCACAGATACGGCATGATCCAGCCAGGTGACAATGAGACGAAAGCCGTTCGTGCAGTCTTCTTCATTGACCCGCAGGGTATCATCAGGACCATCATGTACTACCCGGCCTCTCTCGGCCGCAACTTCGATGAGATCAAGAGGGTTCTCATCGGCCTGCAGACCGGCGACAACTTCGGAGTGGCCCTTCCGGCAGACTGGAGACCAGGCGAAGAAGTCATCGTACCACCGGCAGGTTCCTGCGGCGTCGCTCAGGAGCGCGTATCCGACACTTCCGGCCAGCTGAAATGTTACGACTGGTTCTTCTGCACGAAGGAGCTCAGCAAGGAAGAAGTGGAAGCTTCCCTCGGGAAATGACCCGGCACGAAAGTTCTCACTATATAAAGGTATCCATCAGGCGATGGATACCTTTTTTATCTGCCATTTACAATGACTTACAAATAAAAATGTTAAATTTGTAGAATTGTACAACAGATTATATACAAGAACATGAGAGTTTTAATTCACGACACCAACGAGAATGCAGGCATCTGGACTGCACGCTACATCGTTTCAAGAATCCTGGAGCACCAGGCCCAGAGCGACAGACCTTTCGTATTGGGTCTTCCTACAGGTTCCACACCGATCTCCACTTACAGAGAGCTTGTCCGCCTCAACAAGGAAGGTAAAGTTTCTTTCCAGAACGTGATCACCTTCAACATGGACGAATACTATCACCTTCCGGAGGAACATCCTGAGAGCTACCACTCTTTCATGAAACACAACCTCTTCGACCATATCGACATCAAACCGGAGAACATCAACATCCTCAACGGAAACGCTGAAGATCCGGAGAAAGAATGCCGTGAATATGAAGAGCGTATCCTCGCAGCAGGTGGAATCGACCTCTTCCTGGGCGGTGTCGGCGAAAACGGCCATCTCGCCTTCAACGAGCCTTTCACCTCATTCGAGGCAAGAACACACGTCGTAGCCCTGACTGACGACACGATCAGCGTCAACTCCAGATTCTTCGACAACGACATCAACCTGGTACCTAAGAAAGCGCTTACAGTAGGTATCGCTACCGTACTCAGCGCAAAAGAAGTGATCATCCTTGCTCTCGGCAGCAAGAAAGCAGCCGCTGTGAAACAGGCCGTAGAAGGAGGTATCTCCCAGCTGTGGCCAGTCACCTCACTTCAGACTCACAAGAACGGCATTCTGGTCTGCGACGAGGCTTCCGTTTCAGAACTGAAAGTCTCTTCCTACCGTTTCTTCAAGGAAGCGATGAACAAATAACGGCTGCCTGACGCGACCGGTACGAAAAATAGGAGATGCAGCAGCATCTCCTATTTTTTGTACCCCCATGCGGAATCGAACCGCAACCGACAGAACCGGAATCTGTAATTCTATCCATTAAACTATGGGGGCCCTTTGGGATTGCAAATATACAACTTTTTTGTGAAAAATTACTATTTTTGTGTTTTTGGTATCATTTGTGCGGGAGACTCGCCCAATAACAGCATGTATTACCTTACAGCACAATAAAATAGTAAATATAAAAAAATATGAAAGCTTATGTATTTCCAGGGCAAGGCGCCCAATTCCCAGGAATGGCGCAGAGCCTCTATGAGAACAATCCGACAGCGAAGGAGCTGCTCGAGCAGGCAAACGAAATCCTCGGATTCCGCATCACGGACATCATGTTCAAAGGAACGCCGGATGAACTGAAGCAGACGAAGGTTACACAACCGGCCGTCTTCCTGCACTCCACCGTACTGGCCAAATGTCTTCCCGACTTCCATCCGGACATGGTCGCCGGACATTCCTTAGGAGAATTCTCCGCATTGGCCGCCGCAGGAGCGCTGAATTTCGAAGAAGCGCTCAAGCTGGTCGCCATCCGTGCCCAGGCCATGCAGAAAGCATGCGAACTGAAGCCATCCGGCATGGCTGCGATCATCAACCTCCCGCAGGAAAAGATCGAAGAGATCTGTGCCGGCATCCAGGGCATCGTGGTTCCGGCGAACTACAACAGCGATGGACAGATCGTGATCTCCGGTGAAAATGAAGCCATCGCAGAAGCTTGTGAGAAGATGACTGCCGCAGGAGCGAGACGTGCCATCGTTCTCCAGGTCGGCGGAGCCTTCCACTCCCCGCTCATGGAGCCGGCACGACAGGAACTTGCCGCCGGTATCGAGACCGTCAGCTTCCATGCTCCCCTGTGCCCGATCTGGCAGAATGTCACTGCTGAAGCGTCGACAGACCCGGAAACCATCAAGGCCAACCTGCTGGCTCAGCTGACTTCTCCGGTCAGATGGACACAGAGTGTCAAGAACATGATCGCCGCCGGTGCAGACGATTTTACAGAACTCGGTCCAGGCACTGTACTCCAAGGGCTTATTAAAAAGATTGCCGGAGCCTCAGTTTGTGTAAAAAGTCTTGCAGAAATTTAAAAATAAGCGTATTTTTGCACATTCCGTGTTCGTACACGGAATGTGCATTCAGCATAAAAAGAATACATTAACATAACTTCATTATGGCAAACGAAAAAAAATTCATCACTTGCGACGGTAACTACGCAGCCGCACACATCGCTTACCTTTTCAGTGAGCATGCTGCTATCTACCCTATCACGCCGTCTTCAACCATGGCAGAACTGGTTGACGAATGGGCAGCGCAGGGCAAGAAGAATCTCTTTGGAGAAGTAGTGAAAGTCACTGAGATGCAGAGCGAAGGCGGTGCATCCGGTGCAGTCCACGGATCATTGATGGCCGGTGCGCTGACCACCACCTTCACAGCATCACAGGGTCTTCTCCTCATGATTCCTAACATGTACAAGATCGCCGGTGAAATGCTCCCGACCGTCTTCCATGTTTCTGCACGTTGTCTCGCATCACACTCTCTTTCAATCTTCGGTGACCACTCTGACGTCATGGCTTGCCGCCAGACCGGTTTCGCGATGCTGGCTTCCGCTTCCGTGCAGGAAGCGCTCGACATGGCCGCTGTCGCCCACCTTTCAGCATTGAAATCAAGCATTCCTTTCCTTCACTTCTTCGACGGATTCCGTACTTCTCATGAAATCCAGAAAATCGAGCTCTTCGATGAAGAAGAACTGAAGAAGATGATCAGCTGGAAATCTCTTGCCAGATTCAGAGAGAGAGCATTGTCTCCAGACTCTCCGGTCACACGCGGTACCGCACAGAACTCCGATGTCTTCTTCCAGGCACGTGAGGCTTGCAACGCTTACTACGAAGCAGTTCCGGACATCGTTGCCAGATATATGGGCGAGATCAGCGAGCTGACTGGCCGTGAGTACCGTCCGTTCGACTACTACGGTGATCCGGAAGCAGAGAACATCATCGTCTGCATGGGATCTGCGACCGAGACGATCAAGGAAACCATCGATTACCTTGAGGCTCAGGGCAAGAAAGTCGGCTTGATGATCGTACGTCTGTACAGACCGTTCTCAGCTAAATACTTCATGAAAGCGCTCCCTGCTTCAGTGAAGAGAATCGCTGTCCTCGACAGGACGAAAGAGCCAGGTTCAATCGGCGAGCCGCTTCTTCTCGATGTCAAATCAGTATTCGCCAACGTAGAGAACGCTCCGCTCATCATCGGTGGACGTTACGGTCTGGCTTCCAAGGATACCACTCCGGCACACATCGTATCTGTATACGAGAACCTCGAGGCTGCTGAGCCGAAGGACGACTTCACCATCGGCATCGTCGATGACGTCACCTTCAGATCACTTCCTATGAAAGAGGAGATCTCCATCGTCAAGCCAGGTACCACTGAATGTAAATTCTACGGTCTCGGTTCCGATGGTACGGTCGGCGCGAACAAGAACACCATCAAGATCATCGGTAACCATACCTCCAAATACTGCCAGGGTTACTTCGACTACGACTCCAAGAAATCAGGCGGATACACCTGCTCTCACCTGAGATTCGGTGATTCTCCGATCAAGGCACCTTACCTTGTTTCAACTCCTGACTTCGTCGCCTGCCATGTTCCTTCCTACCTCCACAAATACGATGTATTGAAAGGTATCAAGCAGAACGGTACCCTCCTTCTGAACAGCCTTTGGGACGAGGAAGAGACCCTCAAGAGAATTCCAGACAATGTCAAGGCCACTATCGGCAAGAAGAACATTTCCCTCTATATCATCAACGCTACGAAGATCGCCGCAGAGATCGGACTCGGCGGAAGGACCAACACCATCCTCCAGTCTGCATTCTTCAAGATTTCCGGCATCATCCCTTACGAGGATGCAGTGACCTACATGAAACAGGCTATTGTGAAATCCTACGGCAAGAAGGGTGAACATGTCGTCAACATGAACTACGCAGCAGTCGACAGAGGTGGAGAATACACCAAGGTCGAGATTCCTGCCGACTGGAAGAACATCACAGCTACCTTCGAGAACCCGAACAAGGATAGGCTTGCTCCTGCATTCGTGAAGGATATCGCTGATGTAATCAACGCTCAGTGCGGTGATACACTCCCTGTAAGCGCATTCAACGACTATGTAGACGGTTTCATCCCGGCTGGTACTACCCAGTTCGAGAAACGTGGCGTTGCCGTGAAGGTTCCAGAGTGGAACGCTGACAACTGTATCCAGTGCAACAACTGTGCATTTGTCTGCCCTCACGCAGCTATCCGTCCATTCCTCCTCACAGACGAGGAAGCAGCCAACGCTCCTGCAGGTCTCAAGACCGCTCAGGGAAAGGCCGTATTCAAAGAGTATAAATTCGCGATGTCCGTTTCCGTCATGGACTGTACAGGTTGCGGAAACTGTGTGGATGTCTGCCCTGCAAAGGAGAAAGCTCTCGTCATGATGCCGCTTGACTCTCAGATCGACAAGCAGGCAGAGTTCGACTATCTCCACCACAATGTAGGTTACAAGGACACCGTTGCGAACAAGAAACAGAACCTCAAGAACGCTCAGTTCTCACAGCCGCTCTTCGAGTTCTCCGGAGCTTGTGCCGGTTGCGGTGAGACTCCATACCTGAAGACCATCACTCAGCTCTTCGGTGACCACATGATGGTAGCCAACGCTACAGGATGTTCTTCTATCTACGGTGCATCTTATCCGGCATCTCCTTACTGCCAGAATGCAGAAGGTCACGGTCCGGCATGGGCAAACTCCCTGTTCGAGGATAACGCTGAGTTCGGTCTCGGCATGAAACTCGGATCTGACAGAGCCCGTGCGACTGTTGCCAGACTCATGGAAGAAGGTCTCGCATGCGCTGAGTGCACAGATGCCATGAAGGAGCAGTTCACGAAATGGCTGGAGAACAAGAACGACGGTCAGAATACCCGTGAGGTAGAAGACGCTCTCGTTCCTATGCTTGAGGAAAGCAACTGCGAGATCGCTAAGAAGCTTCTCGAGTACAAACCGTTCATCGTTGCCCGCAGCCAGTGGATCTTCGGTGGTGATGGCTGGTCATACGATATCGGATACGGCGGATTGGATCACGTCCTCGCTTCTGGTGAGAATGTAAACGTCGTCGTTCTCGATACAGAGGTTTACTCAAATACCGGCGGACAGTCTTCTAAGGCTACTCCTGCAGGCGCTATCGCCAAATTCGCCGCTTCAGGCAAGAAGATCCGTAAGAAAGACCTCGGTATGATGGCGATGAGCTACGGTTATGTATACGTTGCACAGGTTGCAATGGGCGCATCTCCAGTACAGTACTTCAACGCGATCAAGGAAGCTGAGGCTTACGACGGTCCATCCCTCATCATCTGCTATGCTCCATGTATCAACCACGGTCTGAAAGCCGGCATGGGTCTGAGCCAGAAAGAGGAAAAACTTGCAGTAGAGTGCGGTTACTGGCACCTTTACAGGTATAATCCTGCATTGGAAGAGGCTGGTAAGAATCCGTTCACGCTCGATAGCAAGGAGCCGGACTGGAGCAAGTTCCAGGACTTCCTCAAGGGTGAGGTCCGCTTCGCTTCTCTTTACAAGATGTTCCCTGACAGAGCTGAAGAGCTTCTCCAGAAGACGGAAGAGTTCGCTAAGCTTCGTCTCGACACTTACAAGAGACTTGCTGGCAAATAGCAGAAACGTCGCAAGACGTCCTCTATAAGAAATTCACCGGATCAGTTCAACGCTGGTCCGGTGTCTTTCTTTATATGCGAAGGTTGCAGAACAGCATTTCAGATGCTGTGCAGCATTCCGGGGATTCTCCGTCAGAATTTCATCAGATCATTGACCAGAGGCCACAAAGGGGTCGTGAGGAAGACAGGAGAAGCCTCGACCCTCACCTGCAGACGGAGTTCCGGATTTCCGATTCCGGACAAAGGCAGCAGAACGGCAGCACGGGAAGCGAGCAGATCGCTGGCCGCCGGCATCGGCAACAGCACGACTGCACGAGAGCCGGAGTGCAGGAAAGCTTGGAGCAATGAGAAAGATGAAGTGCGGAGACGGACCAACGGCTGGAGTTCCAGTGGCAATTCAAAAGGATAGCCGCTCCAGAGGGCTATCCGGACATCGGCCGCCAAAAATTCCTCCGACGTGGACAGGAGTCCCAGGGTTCCGATTTCTCCCGCAGCGCAGATCAGCGCCGGACGGATCTCTACCGAAGGTTCATTGGCCTGGGATAGGGTATCGGACACCGTCACGAAGCGGAGATCATCGTTCTCCGAACAAGGACCGACTTCAAAGGACAGATCCCGGTAGAACGAAGAAAGGCCAGAAAGCAGCCTGGCGGCAATGCTGGTCGAGACATCATCCATGACCCCTACGGAGACACTGCGAGGAAGGAGGGCTCCCTTGTGGAAAGTCTCCCCCGCGGCACGATACCACATCAGGATCTTGTCGGCATAGGATTTGAAAGTCAATCCCTCCGGAGTCAGGCTGACCTTGCCGTAGGACCGTTCAAAGAGCGGATAGCCGGTGATACGTTCCAGTTCAGCGACATTCTGACTGACGGCCGGCTGGCTGACATTCAGCAGAAGCGCTGCTTTGGTGAAACTTCCGGTCTCAACGACCGCTTCAAATACCTTCAAACGGAAATCTTCTAACATGACTGGAGGAATTTTGGGCAAGAACAAAGTTAATAAAAATGGCTGACTATAGCAGATAAAAACATATCTTTGTAGAGATTATGCTTAAATCAATACTTAATTATATGTAAGATGAAACGAATTTTAATTTTAATCGCAGCGATCGTCACGACTGCCGTAAGCGTCTTTGCCCAGGGTCCGAATCCGCTGCCGAACGATCCAGCCGTCAAAGTCGGAAAACTGGAGAACGGATTGACCTACTACATCCGGCACAACGACAAACCGGCGCAACGTGCCGAGTTCTATCTGGCAACCAATGTCGGTGCTTTCCAGGAAACGGATGAGCAGGACGGTCTCGCACACTTCCTCGAGCATATGTGCTTCAACGGAACGAAGAATTTCCCAGGCAAGGCACTGCTGGAATACCTGCAGAGCATCGGAGCCGAATTCGGTAGAAACATCAATGCTTCCACCGGTTTCGAAGAGACTCAGTATATGCTGAACAACATTCCGATCGTGCGTGAAGGCATCATTGACTCCTGCCTGCTCATCCTCCACGACTACTCTCATTTCGTCACTTGCGATCCGGAAGAGATCGATGCCGAAAGAGGTGTGATCCTTGAGGAGAGAAGAACCAGAAGAGACGCGAACTGGAGAATGTTCGAGAAGAGCCTCCCTTACTTCTACGGAGACACTCCTTACGCCAAACGTACGCTCATCGGCAGCGAAGAGCAGCTCAAGACCTTCGAATACAAACATTTGACTGACTTCTACCACACCTGGTATCATCCGGACATGCAGGCTGTCATCGTTGTCGGTGACGTGGACGTGGATGCTGTCGAGCAGAAGATCCGGAAGACCTTCGCCGACATCCCTGCCCCGGCAGTTCCGACGACCAAGAAGATGTACCAGCTTCCTGAGAACAAGGAGCCGCTCGTAGGTATCTTCACTGACCCTGAAGCCGGCAGATCCAACATCAGCGTCATGTGGAAAGGTGAGCCGCTTCCGGAGGAATACAACAACACAGATGTCGCTTATATGCTCGGCCTGGCCAAGACTTACATCCACCTCATCATGAGGGAGCGCTTCTCCGACATCACGGCCCAGCCGAACGCACCGTTCCTGAGCGGTGACTTCATGATCAGCAATCTCTGCGAGACTTGCGATGCGGCCATGGCTGACGTAAGCTTCAAGGATGGTCATGCAGAAGAAGCTTTCAAGGCTTTCATGCTTGAAATCGAGAAGATGAAGAGATACGGTTTCACGGAAGGCGAGATTTCCAGAGCGAAAGAGATCATCCTCAACACCCTGGAAAGCGGAGTGAAATCTGCCGAGACCCGTCAGAATGCTGACTTCATCCCGGAACTTCTCCATAACTTCTATGACAATGAATCTTTCCTCGATCCGCAGATGGAACTCCAGCTCGCTACTGCCATTTCCGCTCAGATGAATGCCGCCATCCTCAATCAGATGGCTGCACAGGTCATCACAGACGAGAACATGATCGTCATCTTCAACGGCCCTGAAAAAGAAGGTCTGGCTAGTCCGGAAGCTGCAACCTTGACCAACATCCTTGCAGAAGTTAAGGATGCCGAGATCGAGGCCAACAAGGAAATCGCCATCAACGAACCGCTCCTCGACGCCAGCAGCCTGAAAGGTGCGAAAGTGAAATCACAGAAGAGAGGACTCTACGACAGTTACGAATGGACCCTTTCCAACGGACTCAAGGTGATCGTCCTCCCTACTGAATTCGAGAAAGACGAAGTCCGCATCAGCCTGTACAAGAAAGGCGGTAAGAACCTCATCGCTACTGAGGATCTTCCTTCCTTCGAAGACAATATCTGGAACGTCTACCTCGGCAACTCCGGCCTGTCCAAGTTCCCGAAGACGACTCTGAGCAAGATGATCGCCGGCAAGAACATCAGCGTCAGCCCGTTCATCGGCGGACGTGAGCACGGCATCCAGGCCTACAGTACACCGAAGGATCTGGAGACCGCTCTCCAGGTCATGTACCTCTATTTCGCAGATCCGAGATTCGATGAGAATGAATTCGAAGCCGGTATCCAGCAGATCAAGGCCGTGCTTCCGAACATCGAGAACCAGCCAGGCTTCAAATTCCAGCAGGAAATGCAGAAATCCCTGTACGGTAAGACCGACAGACTTCCATTCATTTCCAAGGAAGTGGTAGAAGCCGCTGACCTCAAAGTCATCGAGAAGAATTACCGCAGACTCTTCAACAACGCGAAGGGTGCTACTGCCATCATCATCGGTAACGTCGACATCGAGACCCTGAAACCGATGGTAGCCAAATACCTCGGTTCCATCGCTAAGGGCAAAGAGCTCAGATCCGAAGAGCGCAACCCTGAAATCGTGAAAGGCCTCGTCATCAACCACTACAAACAGGAAATGGAGACTCCGAAGACTACTGTCCTCCAGCTCTACACTGCTTACGCACCGGTAGACCAGAAGACACAGGCTTCTCTGGATGTCGCTAAATACATCCTGGACATGATCTATACCAAGACTCTCCGTGAGGAAGTTGGCGGTACCTACGGTGCTGGTGTATGGGTAGAGATTTCCAAGACTCCGAAAGAAATGATGCTGCTTCAGGTCAACTTCGATACGAATCCGGATAAGGCAGAACAGCTCCGTGAACTGGCTGTCGACGGTCTGCATGGCCTTGCCGCGAACGGTCCGACCCAGGAAGAGATGGACAAAGCCATCGGTAACCTGAAGAAGAACATCCCGGAGAACAGAATCAGCAACGCCTACTGGATGAATAACCTTAAGTATTTCCAGAAATTCGGCATCGACCGTGACAAGGAATACGAGGCTGCTCTCCTCTCCGTTACTGCTGAAGATGTGAAGACCGTACTCCAGAACATCATCGCCCAGAACAACTTCATCGAAGTGATGATGGAACCTGCAAGCAAATAACAGAACACTGAATCCGGACGGAATCCCGTCCGGATATGAAAATGCCCCGACCGTCATGATGACAGCCGGGGCATTTTCCATTTTTCTCTTACAGCCTGTGAAGATTACTCTGCCGGATGAATTGCACCCATCGGGCAAGCATCAGCGCAAGTTCCGCAATCAACACATACGTCAGGATCGATCTTATAGATGTCACCCTCTGAGATAGCACCTGTAGGGCACTCGCCTGCGCAAGTTCCACATGCTACACAATCTTCTGAAATTTTGTAAGCCATTTTGTGTAATTATTTAATATGTAAAGTAAGTAAGCGTTTCTCCATCACTGGAGTATAAACTGCAAAATTATAGCAAAGAATTGAAATATCAAAGATTCTATCCTACAGTTTTCGAGCATATAGCCGCACTTCAATGCAAGAACACATTTGTTTAAAGCCAAGCCGTCAATTCCCTGGCGACGAACTGAATATTCATCGCATGGAGAGGGATTCCTTTATCCAGGCATTTATGTATGGCACATTCATGTACCATACGAGTGACAGTCGACTGCGTCTCGAGCCAGCTCGCCGCAGTCGTCTTGCTTCCATCATCCATGATGACCTGTTCCATGTCTGTCTTCGGCATCTTCATGAGCTTGCGCTTCACGCTCAGGTATTCCCTGGCTCTTGCGGAAAACGTTTGCGGCTTGACCGCTTTCTGCTCAGGGACATGGCAATACACAAGATGCATGATAACCTGTTTCATTGGCTTCTTGCAACTTATCGTAGGGTCTATGAAATACACCTTACCATTCTCTCCTAACAACGCATTATCTCCATTGACATCCGTGACGCTCACATGATCATTGCCATAGATGCCATTCCCTTCCGGCTTCAGCCCTCTACCTCTCAGCGCTTTCCTGATCTGACTATGGGTAGGACGCCTGATCGATTCCACGAAATCCTGCCGGAGAATCAGGCGCAGCTGTCTTCCGGACATTGTGATTCCTACAAGGTTGTACGAAGTCTCTGGGAAAAGCAGATTATGAATATAGTGCTCATAGATCACGTCTTCCGGTTCAATGTTCTTCCGGTCGCATTTTGCATAAGGATCCTTGAGCTTATATACATGCTGTTTCTCAGGATTCAAAAGAACGACACTCTCCTCTGTCATGCGAAAATTCCTGACTCCCAGCTTGTCTTTCTCGGAGTATGGAATATAAGAACCTGTCGCCTTCGCCAGTTCGACCAGCCGATCGGTTTCCAACTCTCTTCTTTCTGTTTTACTTAATCCATACTTCTCCTCGAAGGTAAGTGATTCAGTCCTGATGAACGGTTTGATGTTGTACAATTCTTTTCTTGTCATATTCCTCTCCTCATGCTTTTATGTGATTATTCAAGATAAAGAGATCCTCTTGAACCGAGAGAACCTCGTCCTGCAGATCTCGCAGGACGATAATATACTAAAAATTAATGTATTATGCAAATGACACTGAGAATCATGTGAAAAAGCAGGAAGAGTCTGCAGCGTGGAGAATCGGTTCGTTGAAAATCCATAGCAATGGTATATAATGCGGTTTTCAAGGTCAATTTTCACTGCAGAAGGATATGTAGTTCATAATTTTAATATATTTACGCGCTTAAAAACTATAGAAATGATGAAGAAAATTTCAAGACCTTCAAAGAATGAGGTGTTGCATGAATGTAAAGATTATCTCATGATTGCCATGGGCATGATACTCTATGGAATCGGATGGACGCTTTTTCTCCTTCCTAACAAGATCACGGTCGGTGGACTGCCGGGTATCGCATCCATCGTATATTGGGCGACCGGCCTCCCGATCCAGATAACCTATTTCTGCATCAACTTCATTCTTCTCATTCTTTCGGTAAAGATTCTCGGCTGGAAATTCAGCATCAAGACCATCTTCGCGGTTTTCACGCTGACCTTTTTCCTTCTGGTCATTCCGCAGCTTTTCGAAGGAGTATCCTTTGTCAAGGATGAAGTGTTCATGTCCTGCGTACTGGGTGCCACCCTATGCGGTTGCGGTATCGGTATCGCTTTTTCTGCAAACGGCAGTTCAGGCGGAACGGATATCATCGCTGCGATCATCAACAAATACCATGATGTCTCTCTCGGCCGTATCATCATGATTCTGAACATGACGATCGTCACTTGCAGCTACTTCGTGCTGAAAGATTGGGGACAGGTCGTCTATGGCTATGTCACTCTTTACGTGGTCAGCTTCGTGATTGACAAGATCATGAGTTTTTCTCGTTCATCTGTACAATTCTTCATCATTTCGCAGAAGTATGAAGAAATCGGTCGTGAGATCAATGCGCTGCACAGGGGGGTGACAGTGATTGACGCTCAGGGTCTGTATACTGGTAACCAGCAGAAGATGATGTTTGTTCTGGCTAAAGGAAGTCAATCAAATACAATCTTCAGGATCATCCATGAGATCGACCCGAAGGCTTTCGTGTCGCAGAGCGCTGTAATCGGTGTGTTCGGTGAAGGTTTCGACACCTTGAAGGTAAAGCCGAAGCATCTGAAGAGGGCTTGACTGCAAAACCTTCCCAAGGTCCCCTCAAGGATACCTGTATGTTCACAAAAATATACTATCTTTGTGAACATATAGGCCGCAAACCGGTCTTTCATGAGAAAGATGAATCACACCCGTTTGCATTAGAAAACGACAATGATGAAAAAAATTCTGACATACCTGATAGCCTTGCTTTCCGGTCTGTTCCTGAATGCCTCCTGGACGATCCAGGCCCAGGAAATCAATCTGGGAAACGGAATCGTCATCGACAAGAATGTCCACAATTTCGGGGACATCCTGATGAGCGACGGAGCGGTCTCCTGTGTCTTTACCGTCACCAACGGCAGCAAGAAACCGATCGTGATCTACAATGTAGTGACCTCCTGCGGCTGCACGGAAGCGAAGTGGACCCGGAATCCGATAAGACCGGGAGAAAAAGGAAAGATTACCGTCACCTATACCAATGATGAAGGGGCCTACTCTTTCAGCAAGAGCGTGACCGCCTATGTTTCGGAGGTGAAACGCCCCGTCGTCCTGCGCATCAAAGGCAACACGCACGAAAAGCAGTACAGCCTTGAAGAGCTCTATCCCCTGAGCTTCGGTCCATTGGCCTTGGAAAAGAATTCCATCAGGTGCGGGAACATGAGCCAAGGACAGATGAGAAGCAATTCGGAGATGGTCGCGAACCTGTCCGACCGGCCGATCCGGATCAGTTTCGAGAACGTCTCAGACCATCTGGAAGTGAAAGTGCAGCCAAACCCTATTCCGGCAAGGAGTACGGCGAGACTGCACTTCTGCATTACCTCCTCCCCAGAACTCTGGGGAAACAACGAGTATCATGCTACCGTCAAGGTCAATGATAAAGTGCGGAGCGGTTCCAATGGAGACCGTGATCTGATCTTCACCGCCTTCACCATCGAAGATTTCAGCAACGCCACCCGCAAGGACCTCGCAGAAGCCCCGCTCCCGGAAGTAGAGATGAGTTCCTACGATTTCGGAGTCATCAAGAAAGGCCAGCCGATCCGCGCCAGCTTCATCCTGAGTAACCAAGGAGGCCGTCCGCTCATTTTCCACAAGGTAGATTCCGATATCGACGGGATGAGCCACAACGAGGTTCCTGACCTGAAGCCCGGCCAGGAATTCCTCCTGAAACTGGAATTCGATACCTGCTGCGTACCGCAAGGTGATTACCTGGCACTCGTCACTCTGACCACCAACTCCCCTTCCAGACCGTATGTGAACCTCTTCGTCACCGGTTCCGTTGTCTACTAAACCCTTCTGCCGCACATGGAAATCCTGCACATCATACTGGACGCCCTACGTCATTCCATATTGATTACCGGTCTGGTCATCGTGATGATGATGATGATCGAATCGCTGAACATCGAATCCAAAGGTCTGCTTTTCCGAGGTCTCCGCAGGACCCGGCTAGGTCAAGTGCTGGTATCCGCTCTGCTGGGAAGCATTCCGGGCTGCATGGGAGGCTTTGCCGTTGTCTCCCTGTATACCCACCATCTCATCAGCTTCGGAGCCCTGGTGGCCATGATGATCGCCTCCTCAGGAGATGAAGCCTTCATGATGCTTGCCCTCATCCCGAAAGACGCCGTCGTGCTGTTCGCCCTGCTTCTGGTCATCGCTACGGTCACCGGTTATCTGATCGATCTCTTCGACAGCCGCAGGAAACGCCCGACCGATCTCGTCGACGGCATCAGGAATGATATCGGCTATGTCGTCCACTCCCACGAAGAAGACGGACAAGAAGAAGAATCCCATGGACATGTCCACAAGAAAAAGATCAGCTGGGGCTGGAAAAGAATCGTGCTGCTCCTCGGCCTGGTGCTGTTCATCGGTGCGCTCCTCATAGGAATCACCGGTCATGAGCATACGGAACTGGCCCATCATCACAGTCTGAATGCCCTGCTCAATGAAGACGGGATGCACATTCTCTTCGGAATCCTGAGCCTCATCCTGCTCATCGTCCTCTGCTTTTCCTCCGACCATTTCATCAATGAACATATCTGGCACCACGTCATCTGCAAACATCTGCCATCCATCTTCGCCTGGACCTTCGGAGTGCTGCTTTTCCTGGGCTTAGGCATGCGCTGCATCGACATCAGCCACTGGATCAGTGACAATGTCGCGCTGATGATCATTCTAGCCACACTTATCGGTCTGATTCCTGAGTCCGGTCCGCACATGATCTTCGTCACCCTCTATGCCTCCGGAGTCGTACCGTTTTCCGTCCTGCTGGCCAGCAGCATCTCACAAGATGGCCACGCCTCCCTCCCGCTTCTGGCGGAAAGCAAACGTGGCTATCTAAAGGCCAAACTGATCAACTGTATCATCGCTCTTGCGGCTGGTTTCCTCATGATGGGCCTGAACTAGCCGAGCGATCAGGAAACCGATATTTGAGATCCGGGCTCCGGTGGGCTCCGGAATCAAAGACGGATCATGCCCGCGAGCTTTTCAAGATAAAGACGGTCCACCTCATCGAAAGTATTGAGGACACGGCTGTCAATGTCAAGTACAGCGACTACCTCATCCTCCTGCAGAATCGGCACGACAATCTCCGAGCGAGAGGCGCTGCTGCAGGCGATATGCCCCGGAAACAGCTCCACATCCGGTACAATGACCGTCCTGCGCTCTTTCCACGCCGTACCGCAGACTCCCCTCCCATATTTAATCCTAGTACAGGCCAATGGACCCTGGAAAGGACCGAGGACCAGTTCTTTCGAGTCTCCGTGCGCAAGCACACGATAGAAGCCCACCCACCAGAAATCGAAGGTCTCCTTCAGACAAGCGGAAATATTGGCCATGTTCGCGATGCTGTCAGACTCGGCCTGGATGACGGAAGCCAGCTGCGGAAGAAGCTGCCTGTATTTTTCTTCTTTTAATCGATGATCCATGATACAAACTGCTTTTGCATTGAATAAGTAAATGTAATGATGCGAATTTAAACAAATTCCTCAGAACAGGGAAACAGAAATGAAAAAAGCCCGGAACATGGTTCCAGGCTTGCAGATTTTGCGGAGAGAACGGGATTCGAACCCGTGATACCCTTTAGGGGTATACACGCTTTCCAGGCGTGCCTCTTCAACCACTCGAGCACCTCTCCAGTATCTCTTCAGCGATTTCTCGTTTGAGGATTGCAAATATACAACTTTTTCTTGAAATGAAAGCGAAAATTGAAAATAATTTCGCTCCGGACGTCAATTTGCTGATCCTTGAACACTCAAACATTCTTCCCTTGTACAAGAATTGACTAAAGATAAGAATCATCATCGATCGGATTCATATTCCTTGCGACGTAAACCAATGTCGCCCATAGTAAACTGCACAGAAATCGCCATTTCACAGCAGATTTGGATTATATCGATTTATTTGCTATATTGAAAGATTTTTATGTCTTCCTGGATCCGATTGACCAGACAGCAAAGATACACAACTGATATACCTTTGAAATCAAACTCTGTCTTCATGCGGACAATGAATTTCCACCATTCTGTCCTGTTCTCCAGTCTGGATGCAAAAACAGAACAGAAACAGAGATAAACCTGAAAAAAATTACAGTACATGAAATTGATCGAAAAACTCAAGAAAAACAGCACATTTACAAAATCCGTCGGCATTCCTGGAATTGTCACATTATTGCTGATTACCATTCTGGCGGGCCTCTTTCCCTCAAAAACCGAAATCGTGATGAATACCAGCCGAGACTTTATATTTTCTCATCTCAGCTGGATGTACATTCTATTGTGCATTTTATTTTTCGGATTCGTCTGTTTCCTCACCTTCAGCAAAGTTGGAAACATCAAATTAGGACAGGACAATTCAAAACCACAATACAGTACATTCTCATGGATAGCCATGCTCTTTGCCGCAGGAATGGGAATCGGCCTGATGTTCTATGGTATAGGTGAACCGATGGCTCACTATGCGAACCCGGCCCTGGCCGACACACAGGAACTGGCCAAAGAAGCACAACTGAACACTTTTTTCCACTGGGGGTTTCATGCATGGACTATTTATGCCGTGATGGGACTCATCCTCTCCTATTTTTCATTCAGATACAACCTTCCCCTTTCTGTCCGAAGCGGATTGTATCCTATACTGAAAGATAAAATCAACGGACCGATCGGAGCCATTGTAGACATATTCGCTTTGTGCTGCACCTTCTTCAGCATCTCCACTTCTCTAGGAATAGGGGCGCTCCAACTCTGTTCCGGATTAGAATCCATGGGATGGATTGAGAATTCCACTTTTAAAACACAAGCAATCATCGTGATCATCGTCACTTCAATGGCCATCACATCTGCCCTGCTCGGAATGAATAAAGGCGTCAAAAGGTTGAGTGATCTGAATCTTCTGCTGGCATGTCTGCTTTTGCTTTTCGTGCTTTTTGCAGGACCGACCAATTTTCTCGTAAATGCCTTCTGTGAAGGATTCGGAAATTATCTGGGGAATCTGATTCATCTTACCTTTGATACCTATGCCTTTGAACCTGAAGGCATAGGCTGGTTCAGGGACTGGACCGTCATGTACTGGGCATGGTGGATTGCATGGTCGCCTTTCGTAGGACTATTCATAGCACGCATATCGAAGGGCAGAACTATCCGTGAATTCTGTCTGGGAGTCATCATCTGTCCATCTATCTTCGTATTCCTATGGATGACTGTCTTCGGAAATGGAGCCATCTGGATAGATGAAAATATTGCAGGAGGAGCCTTATCGGCACTTGCTGACCAGCCGGAAGTCTTGCTTTTCAAATTCTTTGACTATCTGCCTATGGGCAAATTGCTCACAGGCGTATCACTGATACTGATCGCTGTCTTCTTCGTCACCTCCGCAGATTCGGGAATCCTCGTCATTGACAACCTGACGACCAACAACAAGAAATCACCAGTATGGCAAAAGCTCTTCTGGGGCATCATGCTGATAGCAGTAACCATCATTCTTCTCAAGACAGGCGGATTGCGAGCCCTGCAAACAACTTTTCTTGTCACAGCTCTTCCTTTCGGACTTGTTATGCTGCTGCTATGCTACTGTCTCTGGAAAGCAATTAAAATAGATGTGATGTTCTACAAATACAAGTTCCCGTACGGTAGCCAGAGATGGGATGGAAGCAGATGGCACGAGCGACTCAATCAGATCATGTCATTCAATGACAAAAAGGACATCCATGAATTCATGGATACGATAGTACTTCCCGCTTTTCAAGAATTGCAAAAACAATTGAAGATATCAGGAATCAATGCTGTAATTGTTCACAACAAGAACAAATCTTCCAGTCTCTCATGGGAAATAATTATTCCTTATGACACCATTACAAATTTCAAATATGGTGTCATGGCAGAAAAAAAGGTCATGTCTGACTTGCTGCTGAATGAAGAGAATATGCCAGACAGCTCTTCTGATATCAGTTACATTCCTGTATCTTATTACAATAGCGGAAGACGTGGCAATGATATTCAATATTTATCAAAAGAAGAGCTTATTTCAGATATTCTTCGAGAATACGAACGCTTCCTGAACATAGTAGCAAATGCTGAAAATGAACTGCTTCTGGCAGATAAATCTGACATCAATATATAGAGACAGCATTATTCTTTCTTTTCAGATATCAACAACAGTTCATCTCCGACATGCAATTGCAGAGATCCATCTGGAATGAAATATTTCTCTCCTCGTCTGACGATCATCACGAGGGCATCATGCGGCAAGGAGATATCTTTAAGAGTATCTCCTTCCTCAAGAAGCCCCTCCGTTACAGTAAGGTCCGTCAATCGGGACCCCATCTCTTCTGGGATTTCCACCCCGAAATCACTTCCTTCATTTTCCAGTTCAGACGAAAGCTGCAGTCTTCGCGCCATCCACGAGATGGTCATCCCTTGCAAGACCAAAGACATGATTGTAATGAAAAAAACAATATTGAACAACTGCCTTGCTTGAGGAATATGTGCCATCACAGGATAAATCGCGAAGATAATCGGCACTGCCCCTCGAAGACCGACCCATGAGACATAAAAACGGGAACGCAATTTTATGTTCCTGAATGGAGCGAGGCACAGAAAGACACTTGCCGGACGAGCTGCCAATATCATGAACAAGCCGATAAGGAGACCTATTGGAGCGATTTCCAACAGTTCATGAGGATTCACCAATAACCCCAACATAATAAACATGATCATCTGAAACAACCACGTCAGGCCATCAAAGAATCGTCCGATTTCCCTACGATTGGCAATCCGAGAATTACCGATAAGCATACCGCCGATGTAGACAGCAAGATAACCGTTTCCACCAAGCATATCTGTCACGGAGAAAGCAAAAAAAGTAAAAGCCAATGTAAATATCGGATAAAGCGCCTTATTGTCCATGTCAAGATTATTTATGGCATATACAGCCAATTTTCCCAATCCATAACCGGCCAACAGACCAAAGCCAAATTGTCTGACAAAGGTAGACACTATATCAAGCAAACCTGCGTTCTCGCCTGTAACTGACTGGATAATCACTACAGTAAGCATATATGCCATAGGATCGTTACTTCCACTTTCCAGTTCAAGCATAGGCCGAAGGTTATATTTCAACTTCATTTTTTGAGATCGCAGGATGGCAAATACAGAAGCTGAGTCTGTCGATGACATCGTGGCGGCCAAAAGCAAAGATGTCATCAGCCCAAGATGGATACCGCTCCAGGACATACCGGTTATCCACCAGATGAACAGCCCGCTGAAGGCAGCCGTCAACAGAACGCCAGCCGTAGATAAGACAAGACCTGGCAGAAGGACAGGACGTATGCTCTCGAATTTAGTATCCATTCCTCCAGAGAAAAGAATGATACATAAGGAGACCATACCTATGAATTGCGCACCTCGCATGTCATCATATTGGATGCCTAAACCATCTGTACCGGCCAGCATTCCGATGACCAGGAACAAAAGAAGTGCAGGAACACCGAAACGATGGCCTGTCTTGCCTAACAGGATACTTGCGAAAAGCAATATCGAGCCCGACAAGAGTATGTTTTGTGTCGTTATAGATTCTATCATAAATAATAAAATTGAACTTCTTCAAGAGAATGAATCCATTCTGCGATATCCTTCAGAACGCCTGAACGGTTCATTGAAGTTGCCATCACCAAGACAATCATCTGTCTGAATATAAACAAAAAATCATTGACATCCTAATCTGGACAATCCTATAGTTCCGGAAATCAAAAAGTTACGATGAAGAAGTAGTCTTTACTACATTCATGATCGAGCGGATAGGAAACAGGACATTTGACGTTGCCGAAGAATGAACAGCAAAAGTTACTGATAACATGCACAGCAGGCAGAACCTAGGAAGACGGTAGGACCCTGAATAAAAAACAAAGTCCCGACCATCATAGATGATCAGGACTTGTCAAGAAGCGTGGCGGCTACCT